>CXWL01002694.1_pt1 | contig 27993 bp, 28 predicted proteins | sample 590931 | NCBI WGS metagenome assembly CXWL01 (sample SAMEA3498368, study PRJEB10139) | groundwater metagenome | biome: water well; material: biofilm material | place: Germany | collected 2015-04-27 | reverse complement strand
ATAATGAGGCGACAACATACGCAGCATGATGTTGCTACTATTATGAGACGGTTAATATCTACTTCTTCCATGTAGTTTCTTCCCAGACTCTGAGGGCTAAAGTACTCGCCATGAATCAAGCGATGCCGTAGGGCTCCGGTTGACTTTCCCTTTTCACCCCCACAGATCTTTTTTCAATTCAGATCCTAGAATGCATTCAAGCTTCGCGAAATCTTTATCCCCATCTTTTTTCTTCACAAGTGCTTCCAGGGCAGCAAACATAAGGACAAGCTTTGCTGAATACCCCGTCACGTTCACAGCATCAGTCCAGTAGTAGAAAAACTCTTCTGGAATATCCTTGTTAACAAGTAGGATGTTCAGTGCTTCTAGCTCATCATCCCCGAATACAAGTCCGACTGGGCCATCATCATGGCTAAGCCGTACAAAAGCAAAGTCTCGGTCAAGACGACGGATGAGAAACGGCTGGGCCTGATATTCAATGAAGCATTGACCGATTAGCGCAATGCGAGGAATGATTCGCACAAGCTTCCCGCGGAACTCACGATAGGCCTGATCGAAATCTGGCGCGTCCACTTCTCCCCTCGCAATCCATCCTTTCTGGGTCCAGCCATCGCGAAGAGATAAATCCCATTCTGAAAAATTAATACCTTCAGCATCAAAGCAGGGGGGATACTTCTCATCCGTAACAGCATTATCAACAATCGTCTCTATTCGGTATTCGATGTCATATCTCATACCAATTTCCTCACCGGTCTGCCCTCAATAGATTGCTGCCGAACGGCTACTCGGTTCAAATGTGCAATCTCATCTACTTATCTCTTCATCCCTCGTGTTGCCTAACTGCGCCAGAAAGGACGGCAAACTCTTCCAGCGAGAGCGTTTCGGCGCGGCGGGTGGGGTCGATCCTGGTGGCGGCCAGCGCTTGAAGGATGGCCTCTGCCGGCCAGCCTTCATCTTTCAGGGAATTCACCAGTGTTTTGCGCCGATGGGCGAAAGCGGCGCGAACGACCTTCACGAACTGCGCTTCATTTTCGACTGGGACCGGCTGAGCCTTGCGGACCTTCAGGAGGACCACCGCCGACTCCACGTCCGGCCTCGGGCGAAAACACTGTTTGGAAACCCGAAAGGCGAGCGTTGGCTCGGTAGCGTACTGGATGAGCACCGAGAGGGCGCCGTACTCCTCACTCCCCGGCTGAGCCACGAGGCGGCGAGCCACTTCCGTTTGCAGCATCAACACCATGCGGTCGATCTGCGGGCGCACCTCCAGCAATGCGAAGAGCAGGGGGGTGGAGATGTAATAGGGCAAATTGGCCACCACCACCGTCCCACGCTCCAGTGTCTCGAACGGATAGGCCAGCGCATCGCCCAGGTGCAGCGTGAGGTTCGTGCAGTCGGCCAACGTCTCCGTGAGGTAGGCGTGCAATTGGGAGTCGATTTCAATCGCCAGTAGATGCCGAGCCACTTGGCTCAAATCCCGCGTGAGCGCACCCCGGCCTGGCCCGATTTCCAAGGCTGGTTCCTCCGACTGAATAGCCGCCAGGGCGACGATTTTCCGGACGATGTTGGGGTCGACGAGGAAATTTTGCCCGAGGCGTTTGAGCGGCGGGGGTAACGGGGGAATCATGGGGTTCATGCGGGTGTGGAACCGGCCTCGACCTCTAGGACATATCCGGGCTTCTGGATCGCCCGGGCCAAGGCTTCAAGAAAATCACGGTAGACATCTTGATCATCGCTCAACTCATCCAACAAGTCATTGGTAAAGGACGGCCCTGGCTGTTTGACTTCGAACTTCTTGGCCTCTTTCGGGCCGAGGTGCTGCGCGATCAAGAGTACAGTTTGCGCTTTCCACTTAGCCAAGCGTTCACGCGATCGAGGATAGTTCAGCTCCGTACGCGTGAGTTTCAGATTGACGTCCAAAAGTTCGCTTTGCTTCTTCAGCATGGCGACAGCGGCAGGGATCTGTTCGGACATCGACGACTCCTGTTTCGGATTAACGGGTCGGTTGTGGTTTCACGCTCGACAGGATCGTAGGTTTGGACTTGACCCGCGCCACCCGTGCCGCCAGCTTGACGGCTTCCACGAGACTGCCGGTTTCCGCCACACCCTTCCCCGCAATGTCAAAGGCGGTTCCATGATCGACACTGGTGCGAATGATGGGAAGCCCAACCGTCATGTTCACGCACGTGCCGAACGCCACGAGTTTTAGCGGGATCAACCCCTGATCGTGATACATGGCCACCACCGCATCATACTGACCGCGTGCCGCCTTGCCGAACAAGGTATCGGCGGGTAAGGGATCACTGGCATCGATTCCCGCCGCGCGCGCCCGGCGCACGGCCGGCTGAATCTTGGTCTGTTCCTCATCGCCAAACAGACCATGTTCGCCGGCATGGGGATTGAGCGCCGCCACCCCGATACGCGGCGCGGCGATCCCGAAACACTCGCGCATCGCCCGGTCGGCAATCTTAATGGCGCGGAGAATACCGTCCGGCGTGAGGGCCTTCGGCACCTCTCGAAGGGCCAGGTGGGTGGTGACAAACATGATGGTCAGCGGCCCGCCCAGGATCATCATGCCGGAATCTTTGGCGTTGGTGAGATCTGCCAGCAGTTCCGTGTGCCCTGGGTAGTGACAGCCGCCGAGATTGATCGCTTCTTTATTGATGGGCGCCGTGACGATGCCATCGACACAGCCGATCTGGGCCAGATGCACCGCCTTCTTGATGAACTCGACCGACGCGACCCCGTTCTTCCCCGCCACCACGCCCATCCGAACACGACCGAGCGGTTTCGGAAGAGGATCGAGGACAGGAATGACGGTCGGTGTGAGCGGCATTGGTTCGTGGCCATCCACGCGGAGGACCGTCGCCCGAAGCCTGAGCGCCTTGACCGTCTGCTCCATGACGGAGACCGACCCCACCACCAGCGGTCGACACAATCGGTGTAATACGCCGCTCACCATGGCCTTGGCCACGACCTCTGGACCGATCCCTGCCGGATCGCCCATGGTCAGAGCCAGAATGGGCTTTGTCGATCTGCGTGTCAGAGAGTGCGCCATCCGTTTCCTTTAGTTCGTGCTCATTGTACAGAGGTTCTCCCCCAAGAAGGAACCTCCCTCGCGCAGGTCTTAAGCCCCACCAACAAAGGACCGACAACAAGACCAGGGAGATCGTCGGCACATCACCGATTGCGAGGAGTCCGCGCCCTATGTATCAGAAACACCATCAAGCCATAACCCAAAGAGTGAGGTCGCCCCATACATGGCCGTCCGCGCTCACTCTGTGTGTGACGTTCCTCTCGCTATTGGTTGCATGCAGTCGCCCTCTCACATACCCGACCTATCAGCCCACGACGCCATCGGCTCGCGCGCCCGTCTCGATTAGCATCCTCGTATTCGACGACCACCGTGCACCGGAATCCCGTCTGGCCGACCGCCTGTTACCGGCGACGTATTTGGGACAGCCGAGCACCATGGCACGTCTGGCGGCCCTCTGGCTGGCTCAAGAGTTGGAGGTCTCTGGCCTCTTTCAGCACGTGGAGTTCGTGGATCCAGACTTACCGGCTGGGGCCCTCTCCTTTCCAGTCCATCCCAACGCCACGATTCCCATCACTGGCATGAGACCTGGAGCGGATGTGACCCCGTCCAACTTCGGTACACTGCCACGAACGCTCGATGTGACGAATACCCCCCACGGAGACCTCATTCTTCAGGGTAGCCTTGAGTCACTGGAATCAGCTAGCTTTTGGACCGACATTTTTAGCGGCAAGCAAGAACTGTTTGCGGCACTCCAGACCGGCCTCACCCTCTCGGCGTCCCATCAGGGCCCTGCCTATCTCCGTGAATCGTGGTCCGTCCAAGGGGTCCACTCGTTTCAGCGCCCCGACTCGGACGTCGATGCGGTTCGTACCACCACCGTGGTCCCAATCGTTCAGCTCGCTGAGTTCCAAACGCGACTTCGTTTCGCCGCCACCACCAGGGGTGTCACACCCCAACGACCGCACCTGACAGCCGAGCATCTGGTGCGCGCCCTTCCCGCCCTGATGCAACAGCTGAACAAGACCGTCGTGGAGCGGGTGCAGAAACAGCTCCCTCAGATGGTCGCCGACATGGCCGACCGTAAAAAGCCCAGTCGCCAGATGGCGGTCGTCACGCCCCCATCACCACCAGCTGTGGGTCCTTTAGTAGATCGGTCGAGTCTGACACCCAGCGTCCCACCGTCCACCGCTCAGCCGCCAACGACTCGTGCAACCGCGCCGATTCAACAGGCAGAAGCCGCTCCGCCGCCTCCCCCTTCAAAAGCCCCAGCTCTCGCTTCGGCTCATCAGGCTCGACCTGCGGAAAAACCGACTCGGGAATTAACCACAATCATGGTGCAGAAGGGAGAAACCTTGGCAGGACTCGCGAAAAAACACCGCTCTTCTGTGGCGGAGATCCGAGCGCTCAATCACTTGGACGGCCTGCGGGTCAAGCCCAACCAAGTCCTGGTGATTCCGGCTCCACGCCGCGCCCCGGCAACACCGCCCTAACAGAACGCCCCTTGCGGCTGAACAGCCGTCACCCATAGATGAGATAGAGCGAAAATCCGCCATACAGCAGCGCTCCGGCACCCAGCATCCACGGCCGCCAGTGTCCCCCACCGAGTAACTGCGCCAAACTCAGGCCCATCGCCACGAGTGCGAGTTCCATGGTGAGGAGGGGAGTGGCCCCTAACGACCACGTGGTGCCCAACAGCCCGACTGCCACCGGACAGGTTGATTGAAACACCATCGCCCCTGTCACATTGCCAACGGCCAGTGTGTCTTTCTTTCGATAGAGCCAGAGAAAACTATTGGACATCTCCGGCAGCTCCGTTGCGAGCGGAGCAATTAAGAGGGCCAACAGCAACGGCGAGACGCGTAGGACCGTGGACATTGCTTCTGCCGCCGTCACGAACAGATGCGCCCCTCCCGCCAACCCCGCTAATCCCACGAACGCCTGCGCCACAATCAGCACTAAGGATGGCTGTGCCGACTTCTTGGCGAACATGAGCGGTTCCAAGCCGCCGCCTTCTTCTCCCTCCTCATCGACCGAAGCAAACTTCAACTTGATGTAATAGCCATACCATCCAAGCAGCGTGATGGCCGCTACGGTGTGCATGGTCGGGGAAGAAATAAAGGCGCAGGCCACCGCCAGGCTGTAGGCCACGAGAAAGAATACGATGTCGACCTGCACTTCTCGATAGTTCAGCTTGAAACTGGCCGCACGCTTGCCGAGCTTGGCATAGAGCACCAAGAGACCGGCTAAGATCGGCAGCACCAACGTGCTGAGCATGAACGGGGCGCCCAAAATGGCCCCGAGCCCCACCTCCACTTGCTCTTGCCCCGATCCAAAGAAAATGGCGATGACCGGAATCGAGGTTTCCGGCAAGGTGGTGCCGAGGGCCGCCAAGACACTCCCCACCGCCCCTTGGGACAGATTGAAGCGACGGCCGAGCCATTCGATCGCATTGGTGAACAGCGTACAGGCCCCCAGCGTGACAACCACGGAGGCGAGGAACATTAAGATGTAGAGGAACATTGTCATGCCCGTCGCGTCCCTCGTGTCCGGGGTACAGCGCGACGACGTGGGACCGAAGACGTGGCGCGGGTCCGATGCGTCTCATATGCCTGCATCGCCTGCTGCAGAACCTCGCGCACCGGACGACCGGTTTGTCGAGCAATGGCGCTGCAGTCCACATATTCCGGCGCAGCCTTGGTCCCACCGCCAGGCAACTCCGCGACTTTAATATGCACGCGGCCACCGGGGAGCACCACCGACTCCATTCGACGAGATAACACCCGCCGATGCACCTCTTGAACACGAACCCCGAGGGCTGTCGTCTCTCGCAAGAGCACATCGGTCACCGCTCCCGCCTGATCTTTCGAGACAAGGGCCGTCACGACCACACCAGGCCGACTCCGCTTCATAATTACCGGCGTCAGGGTGACATCCAACGCACCTGCCTCGAAGAGTCGCTCCATGACGGTTTCATACGCCTGAGGCGTCAGATCATCGAGATTGGTTTCAAGTTGGACAACGATATCCCCTGTTGGCGCGTCAGGCTGCCCTTCGACCCCGCCCTCGTGCAAATACACCCTCAGAACATTGGGCCAATCCAAGGGGTCTGCCGTGCCTGCCCCATAGCCAATCGCCTTCGGCACCATGGCAGGCAGAGAGCCCCACTCTTGCGCCAACGTCGTCAGCAACGCCATTCCGGTCGGGGTCACCATCTCAAGCGGAGGCCCCGCGCTGTACACCGAAATCCCTTTGGCCAATTCCGACACAGCAGGACCGGGCACCACCAGCGTGCCGTGAGAGGTCTGCACCGTCCCACTTCCCAGATTAACCGGTGAAGCCGTGATGCGCGTCACCGATAACAGATGACACCCTAGGACCGACCCCACCACATCCACGAGGGAATCGACTGCGCCGATTTCATGGAAATGCACCTCTGCCGGCTCTACCCCATGGGCACGCCCCTCAGCCTCCGTCAATCGCTCAAAAACACGATGGCTGGTGTCCTTCACCTCCTCAGGGAGACGGCTTTGTGTGATCATTCGATGAATATCCCGGACCGACAGCGGCTTGGCAAAACCCGTGCGAATATCGACATCGACCTTCGTGGCTCGATAGGCTCCACGTCGAACCGGCTTGGCTGTCAGTCGATAGCCCTTCACCGGCAGCGCCTTCAGTGCACGCGCCAACGTGGCCACAGGCAGGCCCACATCGACCAACGCCCCGAGCGTCATATCCCCACTGATCCCCGAGGGACAATCAAAATGCAGATGCATGGTTTCCTTAACCCCTACGACGAATGAAGCCGTGAGCGGCCATCTTAACCGATGGTCTCTCGGACGGCAATTCGCCTCGTCGATTTTGGGATATTATGGTGGGTACGCGCTCCCGACAGCAGGGGAAAACGAGATTCGTTTGAAATGCTTCGCCCCCGTTGTTAGAATGGGCGCAGCTTCCATCACCCTTTTGCAGCGAGACCTTCATGCCCCCACCAGCTCCGAAAGTGAACGAGACCAAAGAAACAACGCTACAACGCACCTTAGTGGTAGCCCTCAATGAACTGGGGATGGAGGCCGCCGTCATCGCCCTCTTCGAACGAGAACAAGGTCAGTTGATCCCGCATGCCTCTCGAGGTTTTGCGCCGCGGGAGATTCAAGCCATCGTCAGGAGTTTGAGCGGTACAGAATGGAAGCTCGAAAAAGCTGATGCCGACTCGGGGGAATCACAGCGAATTTTGCGGCTTAAGCTCATCACACCGACAGCGAAAGCCCTCATGGGTGTGCCCTTGCGATACAAGCAGCGCACCTATGGCGTCCTCGTCGTCGGGCGTAAGGAATCCGCAGTATTTTTAAAGAAAGAAAAAAGCCTGATCGAAACCGCCAGCGACGATATCACCAAAGCATTGGAGCAGGCCTCGATCTTCAACTCGAATTTGATTCTTGGCCGCCCCTTTGTCTCGGATGAGCCTGCGCCGGTCTCGGCCGCCAATGCCTACGTCGCACCTCCAGCTCATTCCACTCCGGAACGACAAGAACAGATTGCCACCTGGCTTCATGAAGGGGCCGAGGCCCTCCACTATGAGCGCGCATGGGTCAACTATTACGATCCTCTTGCCGGAACGGTCGAAGTGGTCGGAATTTGGGGATCGGAGCCGAAACCAGAACAGAAGAAGGAGTTGAAGCCAGGACAACGGCTCACCCTCGACACCTCTGCCGCTGGCTGGGCCGTACGCCATCGAAAACCCCGGATCGATCACGATCTGGCCTCCACCCAAGGCCGCTTTCTGGATCATAAACCTCTCTATCGGGATCGATTCAGATCTACCATTGCTGTCCCATTCTTTCTCCGTGGGCAAGTCGGTGGGACCATCACCTTGGTATCCAAGAACGCCTCACAATATACCCCGCAGGATGCAGGCCTACTTGAACCCCTGATGGCCAAATTGCTCACCCTGTTCCAAGAGCAACCAGCTCCACGGCCAGCCACAGAACCGACCCAAGCCTCCGTCACCACGGAGACGCCAGCCGCCCCCGTTACTGCGGCCCCGCCTGAGCCCTTGATTCGCAAGCAAGAGCGGCAAGACGCCATCATGGAGTTCAGCGCCTTTCTCGCAACCGAAGTACGCGAACCGTTGGGATCTGTGCGTGCACAGCTGGAGGAAGTTACGGCTGAGGGCACCCTGGACTTCGATCCTCAAACCAAAGTCGAGAACGCGATGAGGGATATCATCCGCATCGAGGCCATCATTAACGAAATTCTCGATTTTGCAAAGCCTCTGGAGCTCAACCGGAGAACGTGCCGCATCGTCGATGTCATCGAGAACGCCTTGACTGTCGTGGCCACCGACCTGGAAGCCAATCGTATTCACGTCGTCAAAGACTATGCGACTCCCCTCAACCCCACGCGGTGCGACGATGCGAAACTCCAGCAGGTGTTCTTGAGCATCATTAAGAATGCGCTCGAAGCGATGACGCCGGGTGGAACGCTCACTCTGAGCGTGACTCAACAACGGGCTGGACGCAATCAAGAACTTCAAATCATCATTAAAAACAATGGGGTGCCCATCCCAGCAGAACACGTAGATAAAGTTTTCGAGCCATTTTTCTCCACCAAACGGTCAGGAACCGGCCTCGGCCTGGCCACTGTGAAGAAGATCGTCGAGGAACACCAGGGCCAGCTCGGCATCGCCAGTGCCCCGAGCGAAGGCACAACTGTCACGATTCGACTCCCAGCGCTAGTTCGACGAGCACCCTTCCGTCACCGAGGGCGTGGACGTCGCCCGGCTGCACCAAAACCAGTCAGCGAGGGATGATCTGGGGCCGACACACAACACTTGACAGGGTATATGAACCTGGGTACCATGAGCGCCTTATTCTTAAGGTTTCGTGAATCATTTCGTTATTTTTCACACTTTGTCGGCTTTAACCACCTTAGCTTAAAAGGAGTGACCATCATGAAGGTATTGATTGGCGCTATGACCGCAGTCGTTGGGCTGACCTTCTCCGCGACCATGGCGTTGGCCAACCCCGCGCTTCTCCCGCAGCATGAAGGCTACCCGATGAAGAACGATGGTAGCCCAGTGACTGGTCAATCCACTGCTAACGATCCAGGGAAGAAAAGCGGCGGAGGCTCGGAGGCGCTGCAAACATCGGCTGACTCCACCAAGCATGCGCAACAACAGCTCATGGACCCGAACAACAACCGCATCGTTGAAAAGCAGGGCGCAGGGCGCCTCCCAGTTGTGCAAGGCCCACAGATTAAAATTGAGCCCCCGGTCAAAGAAGCAACCCGGATGCCCAAATAGCGTTCAGTTTCTGTCTCTTGTAAAATGGGAAGGCGTCCAATCGCCTTCCCATTTTTTTTGGCTACAACCTCCCCGATTTGGTTCGTATGCACGCCCCTGCGTTCTCCCGAAATATTTCGCGTTAGAACAGATACGTTCCCTTTATCCCAATAGATACCTCACCGCCTCACCTTCAGCGTTCCTTTAAAGAAATCCGAGATGCACTCGCCCTCCTATTTGCTCGCAGCATCAAACCACTTTTAGCTTATACGCTCGCTCCATATGATCATACACACTTGATCCACCCCTCCTCCCCTCTATGCGCCTTGACCCATTCAGCGATGGCGCGAATGTTGCTTAACTCAAAAGAACGACCAAGCAGAGCCACTTCACTTGGCAACCCACTTTTTCTTCTGGAGAGTACATGGTCAAGCCATGGACGTTATCTGTCGCCTCCATACGATGCCTCTTCGGTATCGATGAGCGACCACAACGCAACCCCTATGCCATTGTGGCCACCATACACCTACCTGGCGGGGCACCAATCACCGAGGTGATGGCCTACGGTCCCTGGCCTATTACCTACGCTGGCTCATGTTCTATCACCTTCCCAATCCCCATAGAGGCCCCTGATGTAATCGGCCAGGTGCCTTCTTTGGTGTGGAGGCGCCCCTACTCGGTCCCATCGCCCACAATCCAGGCTATGGACCATCCGGACAATGTGATCGTCTTGGTTGTGCTACTTGAACGCAACGATGGCAAACCCCTCTTACTCCAACAGCTCGTTAACAATGCCCTTGTTGCAGGCCTGGCCTCCACGGTCGGATTGCATCGAGCTGCGCGGGTTGAAGCACTGATTCAAGGTATGAACAAGGCCATTTCAATCCAAGCCGATGCTGCAACGTTTGATAGCCCACTAGGCAGTACGCGCGAATTGAGACTGATACCGAAGGATCTCCTTCGCGTTCAGGCTGGAATCGTTCAGAAAGATGTACTGTTTGTGGCAGAAAACGGACTGTACGCCGTGCAATTCGAACTAGGGGCCGCAGCTTGATGCCATCCCCGCAATTTTCATATAGAGGGAGGTACGTTCATGAAGCGAAATCTTGAACTGGTTCGCCACATTCTGCTCGCCCTGGAGCGCAACCCCTTTGGATATCCGTTCCAGGACCTGCACATTGATGGATACACACCAATGCAGGTTGAGTATCATGCTCTCCTGATGCTCGAATCCGGCCTTGTCGCAGGTCATGACGTCTCAGGCACCACACCCTTTGGGCCAGCCGTGGTGCTCACCCGACTCACCTGGCAAGGACATGAATTCCTCGAAAGCGCTCGGGACGACTTCCGCTGGCATCAGGCCCTTCAACTCGTGACGGATCGTCTCGGCGGGACACCCCTGACCATCCTGCAAGACATCCTCACCCTGCTGATGAGACAGGATCTGGAGATCTCGCCACTCGACAGATCCACCGCACCGCAGGAGATTGCAGAACACAAACGGTAGGACACACAGGAGGCCGCGTTGAGGCTCACGATAGAGAAATGATCAACGGCCACGCATACAGACCACCCTCTCGCCTGAGGCAAAAAAAGGCTAGAGTCGACAAGAAACCATGCTATTCATTCCAGACCTTCTGCTCCTAAGGGGAGCTCGACCGGTCAAAGGCTCAGCACCCCTTCATTGATCCAGCACATTGAAAAATCTTGAGACTGAAGGTCCATCTTTACCGACGGTAACAGACTCTGGCTGGCAGGCTATGTAAGAGGTGCCTCACGTATTCGCTGGCAGTGTGATGGCTGAGTCAGGAGAACACAAAGTAGACCAGATCTACGGTCTACTTTCCTACCCGAGGCAGCTCGGTCCCGCCTCCCACCTTGGCACTTTGTCCGTATAACGTGAGCGCCTCGGGCATCGCCGCCTGGAGATCCTTGATTCGCGTGCCATGACTTGGATGCGTGGAGAGGAACTCAGACGTGCTGCCGGAACTCATCTGTTCCATCCGTTGCCATACTCGTACGGATTCTTGCGGATCATAGCCAGCTTCTGCCGCAAGCAACATCCCGATATAATCGGCCTCAGATTCATGTTTCCGGCTGAACGGAAGCAATACGCCGACTTTTGCCCCCATGCCAAGCGCTGCCATTGCCAATTGAGCCGCTGCAGAATTCGTCGTGCCCGTCAAGGCGATATTTACCAGTTGCAGCGTGGCGTTGGTCGCTTGAGCCTGACTCATCCGCTCACCGCCATGTCGGGCCAAGGCATGCACTACTTCGTGCCCCATGACCGCCGCCAACCCCGCCTCATTCCTGGCCACCGGAAACAGACCCGTGTAGACAGCAATTTTCCCACCAGGCAACGCAAAAGCATTCAACGTGTGATCATCTTTAATGATGACTACTTCCCATTGGAACTGATTGGCAATCTCCGCGTACTTGGATTTTCTAGCCACCTCAATAATCCGTTTAGCCACTCGCCTCACCGGATCGACCTCGGCCGGATTCTGAGACTTCACCACTTTAGGATCCTTCACCACCTGCGCTTGATAGGCCTGCGCCCCCATCTGCATCTCTTGCTCTAACGACGTCGTTAAAAGTTGCGATCGCCCAGTATAGGGATTCGTTTCGCAGCCCGTGGATGAAATGGCCAGCGCCGCGACAATGACTGACAGTAATCGATGCGATTTCCGCATATCTTTCCCCCTCTGTCGATACTCACTGAGTCCATACGCCCCCATACCACACGACCGCCCAATGTCGGATTGAGCTTAGCATTTCCAGAAAGTGATGTGTAGAATGCCTCAGTCTGAGAGCCATCTCGAATATGAAAATTCGCAAGAAAGTCCCTAAAGTCAGCAAGGCCGGACCTCCGCTCTTTGTGATCGGCCATACGTCACCGACTCCCTCCATCGACGAACTCCGTTATTGGTTTGACCTCGAATATGGCGGGCCACTGAAGGTCGAGGGAGTCCCTAGCACTGGTTCCCAGGCCTCTAGCACGGGAGCCCCACTCCGCCTCACTCATGGCCCCTGGTCTGGCTCGATTCAGTTACAGGGCAACGCGGAGGAGTCGCGTTTCTGGCAGGAGCGCTTAGGTTGGAGTCACGGTAGAGTGAGTGCCGTCTTAGCCCCGTCAGTTGCACCAGGTCGGGATGTTGCCAATCTCGTCCTGCACGTCACTCGCCTCGCCAGAGGCTTGACCCTCCTGACCCAAGGCACCTGTTTCGATACCGCCACACAGCGCTATTGGAACCCTTCAGACTGGTACGACCACCCGCTCGGCTGCTTTATCATAGACGACCATGTGACCGCCGAGCAGAGCGACGACCAGGAACAAGACCGCGACCGGTTTGTGACGAAAGGCCTCGCCAAGTTCGGGCTTGATGAACTGGAATCATTCCAAGCCGTTGGCCTCCCTGGGCAAACGATCCTGAACCACCTGCAGGACCTCGCCGAGGTCCTGCTCCAGCAGGGCCGGACACCGAATCTGGGCACATCCCTGGAGCTGGAGCCCGGTGGAGTTCGAGCCTCTTTCCCACACCATCGCACGGTGACGGTTGGAGGAATCGTTCGAAGTTTCCGAGAGGTGGTTTGGGATTAGCGTTGACAGGAGTAGAGAAGGGCAAGTCCTCATGCGTCTCAAAGCCTAGGCCCTTTGGTCCGTTGACAACGTTTTGGGGGGCGTGTTACCAAATCTATACGGAATGAATCAACACTCAGTCTAAACCTTCAAGGAGGTAACGATGGCGGATACAGCTGCGGAGATAAAAGTGGGCGATACTGCCCCGGACTTTACACTCAAGGACCAGGACCAGAAGGACGTGAAATTGAGCGACTTCCGTGGGAAGAAGAATGTCGTGTTGGCGTTCTATCCCTTGGACTGGAGTCCGGTTTGTCAGGGCGAGAACAAGTGCTTGACCGATGACTTCCCAAAGTTCGAGTCGGCTAATGCCGAAGTGTTCGGCATCAGCTGCGATAGTTTCTTCTCCCACAAGGCCTGGGCTGATTCCCTGGACTTGAAGCATCGCTTACTGGCAGATATGCACCGGACCGTGTGCAAGGCCTATGGCTTGTACTTCGACGCGTTGAACTGTTCGAAGCGGGCCACGGTCGTCGTGGATAAGAACGGCAAGGTCGCCTATGCCAAGGTCCAGGAAATCAAGACCGCGCGGGAGGATAAAGACATCCTCGAAGCTCTCACGAAGCTCAGCTAGTTAATCCTCGCTCACACGAAGGGGAGTTCCTCATCACAGGAACTTCCCTTCGTCATATCACGGAGGGCTCCCATGGCCGGAACGGTCGACGATATCTCCGACGAGAACTATGCATCCGTCATTGCCTCCCCGGCTGCGGTCGTAGCCTATGGCATTTCGGCCTGCGAGGCCTGCAATGCGCTAGATCCGGTGCTGGCCGAAGCCGCCCAACGCTACCCTCAGGTCCGTTTTGGCAAAGCCAAGATGCACGTGCCTGGCCGATGCCGTGAAATCAAGAAAACACACACATTCGAGACCTATCCCACAGTGCATTTGTTTTCGGGCGGGAATTTGATCATGACGCGGGAAGGGAAGTTAGAGCTGGCCGAACTCACTGCGCTGATCAACGATCATCTGCTGAACCACTAAGGCAAGTCGGCACACCGAGAGGCTTAGGAAATGCGCGTCGGTACGTACTCGTAGAAAGTATCGTCGCTTTCTAATAAACGAAGGCGTGATAAGACCCCTCCATCGACTGATTTCAGTAACTCGTCAGCCACCACACTGAGCAAGGCGACTCCCCCGCCTCCCCTAGCACGCAAATCGGTGTCCTGGCTTAGGTTTCGCCGATCGAACCGATTAAGCACTCGTTCCCGAACCGAACCATCCAATGCTGTCAGGTTTGTCACCATCCCAGTGAGAGGATCTACTGGACCAGACACCGTCACCTGTAACACATAGTTATGCCCAGACAGCAACGCAGTTGTCTGCTCGAATTCTGTAACCGGCTCATGCGCTGCTGAAAAGCGATAGCGCCGTGTCACGCTGGAGGTCAATTCCTCGCCAGAGACTTCCACCCACAGGTCTTCGTCCTCAGACAGCTTCACCAAGGACAACTGGCCAATTTCTGTCCGCAGATTCAAAATCCGCCAGAGTACCCAGGCAAAGTTCTCCGGCGTCGGCACCTGTTCTGAGAAATACGGTGTGTCCAGATTCAGGTGCTTGTGGTCGAATTCCTCCAGGACATCCTTAATGACCTCTTTGAGATCATACAAGTTCACCACCATGCCGTTGTCGGCATCGACAGGCCCTTCAACTGTCGCTTCGAGCAGATAATTGTGTCCATGCTCGCGCGTGCACACGCCAAACACCGCCTGGTTTTTGGCCATATCCCACTCGGACCGCCCATACCGATGAGCGGCCGCAAATTCCATCCGTTTCGTCAATCGTACTCGAAGCATCTCACCCTTTGGATAAGCACCAAGGGCTGAAGCTCCCCGTGACCTCACGGGAGCTTCAGCCCTTGAATCTGACATACCAAAACGAAGAAACGGACTTAGGCGCTGAAGGAGCTACCACAGCCGCAGGTGGTCTTGGCTTGGGGATTCTTGATCGCAAAGCCGGAACCCTGCACACTGTCCACGTAATCCACCTCGGTGCCGCTCAACAACGGAGCACTCTGTGGATCCATAATCACCTTCACATCACCCTTTTCGATGACCGTATCGTCATCGCCGATCTGAGACTCGAAGGCCATCCCATATTGATAGCCATGACAGCCTCCGCCACGCACGTAAATGCGCAGGCCGACCGTATCCTTCTCCTCCACCATCAATTCCTTAATCTTGGCTTCCGCATCCGCCGTAATCGTTACCATTTGTAAACCCTCCCCCTTTATAGACCAACACAGGCGATTATCAAATCCTCCTACTCCGACCAATATAGTCGGACTATAACCTGACGTGAGACCAAAGTCAATGAGGCAACGCCTACACCAAAAACCACTGTTCCCCGCACAGACCATACGCAATCTCCCCTCTATGGGAAGCATCAGGCCAAACATGATCCTGACTAGCCGATAGTTCATTGCCAAGCTACCAAGTTTAGTTGTCCGGCCATAGGGCTGGGGCACCGCTGTACGTTATCTTTTAATTATCCTGTATCGTGGAACGGAAGCAATTATCTTAGTATCTGCAGGTACTCGATGTGAAGGCCCGCGCATGAGGTCGTGTGACCGGTAAGCGAAAGTCACTTGGAAGGTGCGGGCCTAGGCTATGGCGATTGTGCAAGAGGGACCGAGGTCGAATCCACTCTCGACTCATGTTCTGTGTCTGATTTTCACGGCAGCGTCAACGTATTCAATCTCGCTGCTCGAATCGTGATAGTCAGCTGCCGCGTGAGCTTGGTGAGGGGCGCCTGGGGAAATGTGAGACTTTCCGACTTCTCCTGTAACCTCTGCGGCTAGGCCAAACGCCACGAGTTGGACTTACACCCTAGGCGCAGACGGCCTGGGGATAGATCAACGACAGGGTGTCGTGCAGTTGGCTCTGAGCCTCTTCGACGATGAGAGCAGCCTGATCAAGGTTGAAGTGGGTATGTCCTAGCGCGGCCGGTTTAATGCCCAAGCCCTGATGCGCGGACGCTTCCGGCTCTTCTGCCTGATCGGCTAACGCCCCCGCCAGGTGGATGAAGGACGCCTCCATCGCCATGTCGCCGGCCTGGTCGGGATCGAGCTGATAGCGAACAGCCCGCTCGATATTGCTCGGCATCTCCCAATTTCGAATCAGTTCTCCACCCACTTCCGCAAAATCACACCCAATACTAGACTGTTCGACTTCCGCTAATGACGTCGCCAAGTACCCCGCTTCGATGAGCGCGGATTGCGCGCGCTGAGGAACGGTTTGGTACAACACCAAATGCCCGATATCACGCAGGAGCCCGTCGATAAAGAAGCGTTCGCTTTCGCGAATGGCACAGGCCTTTGCCAGCCTTCCGGCAATGAGCCCACACAAGACACTCTTACGCCAGAAAGCGGACAAGTCCATGAGTTGCGCGGACATCCCTGAAAAGGCACGAGCCACCGTCGTCGCCATCACCAGATCATTGACCGCCTTCATCCCTAGCAGATTGACCGCGTGCGTCAACGTGTTGATCTGCCGTGGCAACCCATAGAGCGGGCTATTGACGATACGCAACACCCGCGCAGTCAACGCCGGGTCCAATTTCAGGATGTTCGCGAGGTCGTCCATGGTCGACTCCGGATCATCGACAACCTCTTTGATCCGCAAATAGATTTCGGGCAGAGTAAATACCGTTGAACAGGATTGGACCAATTCTTGAGCAGACGGCATGATTGTCGGAACCTCCTGGTGAGAAGGACAACTCTTTACAATAGCGTTGGTACCCCTTATGCCGCTTTATCGGCAGACTGGGGCCGCTCCTGTAGGGACTTCTCTGGTTTCTTGTAATTCGGGAGGGGAAACACCGACTGGCGGCGAGGATTGCGGCTCGATCTCGACTCAAGCGTTCTGTGCAATGAAGATCAGCCAATCGGTGCTGTTTGGACCAGGGGCGCCAAGCTCAGCTTTTGACGCTCCACACCCCTGATCCCGTCACAACATGCAGGTGTGAAAATTCAATTACTTCACGGGGAGCTTCACGCTGATCGCTCCTCCGAGGTCTCCTTCATTGGCGCCCTCTTTCTTATAGCCAGACACATCCGTCTCGCCCTTCGGTGCCCCGTGACACCCCATACAGCCTTTTCCATAATAGAGGGGCAACATGACCCGCACGGCCTTCCCGCCCTCTACAACCTCGCTCATCGCCTTGTCGCCTTGTCGGGGGTAGGACGCATCGGCGAGTTTCCCGAGGAGGCCAGCCTCAAATTCGTCCGCCTTGTTCTTGGGATTCCTCAATAGTCCGTCTTGCGTCGTTTGTTTAAGGTAAATACCTGTTTTGGTGCTGAACTCCGCCGCCGCCTGCGTGCCGAAGTGTGCTGGAGTGAACCCTTTATAGGCGACACCTTGCCGATTGATAGTCGCCTGATTGTCGGCCACGGTTTTCTTTGACGCCGCCACAAGCTCTGGCAGCAGGCCCTTAGCGGTTTCTGGCACAGCAGCTGCCTTCAAATTGGCCAAATCGACACCAGATCGTCCTTTGAACTTCTCGATCAACTGTGCCTCGAACACCTCAGGCGTAAACCCCTTGTCGCCCTTGCTGGCATCATTAATGAGCGGCTGGTTGGCGCCGACGGCGCCTCGACCGGCATCCAGCAAAATCGCGAGCAGCCGTCCAGTTTCGACTAAATCGGGATTGGCCAACGCGGGAACCGGTGCAAGACCGAGTCCTATCGCGAACAGGCCCACAGCGAACACGACGGTCCTCTTTTTACCAAAATTCATACAACCTCCTTGTTGTGACACACAAGTGCAAGACAAACCCCCAGAAGCCTATTCTTCCTGGAGGAGCCGTACGTGATGTAACTATGCACTTCTCTTACCACCCATAACCAGCATTTTCCATCTCCCACTCCTTGATTTATTGGATCAGGAAGGGGAGCCAGAAGGGGCACAAAGAGGCAGAAATAGATTGAATGTCGCGGAAACAGGCCTTACGCGTTGAGAGGAAGGTTCTTAGCCGGCGAGGTCGCGACGCCATTCCTGGCGTAAATCCGAGGGTACCGGAGTCTGCGCCCGATAGCCTGCGTGATGCACGGAAAGTTCGGCCGCCTGCGTCGAGTCGGCCAGGGCCTCGGCCATGGGACACGGAATGCGCCAGTGGACGAAATGCACGGCACTGATCTTGTCTTCTTTGCTATGCCCGCCTTCAAACTCCCCATAGGCGACGTGGGATCCCACCATAATCGCCACCGTCTGACCCCGGTCAATGCCTTGAAAGGCATCGAGATCACGCTTGAGGTCTTGGGAATCGGTGATTTCGATGAACAGCGTGGCGCTGAGTTCATCCTTCCCCGGCAACAGTTGATTGTACACGTCAAGTTCTTCCTGCACCTTCACTGGATCGACGATCCGTTCAGCACGAATCATTTCCTGAACTTGAAATTGAATGGTGTCACGATTTTCAAACACGAGCGTGATGCTGTCGCCAATCGAAATCCGCCGACGGCGCTTGAGCTCGATGATCCTCTGGCGGAAGGACTCCCGAACCCGCTCATACTCTTCGTAACCGAGCAAGTCGGCGTTCGTCAGAAATTTCATGATGATAACCCATAGGCATTACGCACAATTTGGATTGGATGAAGCGTCTGTTTCCAGCCCAGCCCCTGGGTAGCGCCAGCCTGATCAAGCTGGAGGCCAGCCAGTGGACAGTCGGAGGCCACCAGTGTCGGCTCAACCTGCTTGATGTCTCTGACAACCTTCCCCGCAATTTTCATCGACAGGTCAAAAAACTCGGTTTTGGCCGACCAGGTGCCGTCGTGACCGGCGCACCGCTCGATCACCTCAACTTGCGCTCCCGCCACCTCCATCAGTTCCTTCGACTTAAACCCGATGTTCTGATCCCGCAGGTGACAGGGAATCTGATAGGCCACACGTCCAGGCTTCTGCACAAAGTCCGTCGCAAGCGACCCCTCGCGCTTCATCCGCATGAGGTATTCGCACACGTCGAACGTCCGCTCCGAGACCTTCGTGGCGTCCGCACCAGGAACCAGCGCCGGATACTCCCGTTTGAGCATCAAGCTACAGCTGGGCACCGGCACCACAATGTCATACCCCTGCTCCACCCAGGGCAAGAGTGCACGGAGATTGGACCGCGCAGCAGTTTGAATGGCCTCAATGTCTCCGATGTCGAACGAGGGCATGCCGCAACATTGCTGCGAGGGAAAGACGACTTCCACACCGTTCTTCTCCAACACCTGTACCGTGGCCTTCCCGACATCAGTCGCTTGATAATTCACCAAACAACTCGCAAACAACGCCACTTTTTTCTGTCCGACGACCGGCGTCTGCGCCAATTGCCTTCCTAGCCACCATTTGGAAAAGGTCTCTCGCTGGAAGGACAAAATGTGTCGCTCATGATGGACCCCGATCACCCACTCCACCACGTTGCGTATCCATGGGGTACGCAACGCCCAGTTGGTCAATGGGGCACATAGGCTGGATAGGCCACCAATGAACTCCGTTTTAATCAGCAGGCGATCACGAAAGGACGTGCCTTTTTCCTTCGCTAGCTGCTGTTTCCACGCCACCATGAGATGGGGAAAATCGATTTCATATTGGTGCGGCGGGGTATAGGGGCAATGGTTGTAACAGAGCTTGCAGTAGTAGCACTCGTTGACCACCTGCTCGTGATCCACTGGCGTGAGTTTCGTCACGTCGCTGTCAACACGATCGATGGCCGTCAGCAGCGTATTGAAGGAGGGGCACAAATTAAAACATCGTCGGCACCCGTCGCAGACATCGTACACCCGCGACGTTTCCTTCTCCAACTCTGGCCGACCCCAGGTTGATTGAATGAGACTGAGGGTTTTCATCGTCGCGTCGCGTCCTTATTCCCAGTGATGGCACAGGACCAGATGTAGCCGACGCGCAGCCGTGATGAAGGAGGCGATGAATTCCCCCCTCATCATGGCCACGCACAGGTTTCGACTATCCCTGCTTCAAGCTATCCAAGCCTTTAGTGAACCGATTGGCATGGGAGCGTTCGGCCTTGGCCAACGTTTCAAACCATTCGGCCAATTCGGCAAAGCCTTCCTCTCGCGCCGTCTTCGCCATGCCAGGATACATCTGCGTGTACTCGTAGGTCTCCCCCTCGATCGCTGACTTAAGATTGGCCTCTGTGTTGCCAATGGGCACCCCAGTGACCGGATCGCCAACCTCTTTCAAGAAGTCCAAATGACCAAAGGCGTGGCCGGTTTCGGCTTCGGATGTGTCGCGGAATAGCCCGCCGAGATCCGGATAGCCTTCGATGTCCGCCCGCCGGGCAAAGTACAGGTACCGACGATTGGCCTGAGACTCGCCGGCAAAGGCGTTCTTGAGATTGTCGTGACTCTTCGTGCCCTTCAAACTGTTGCTCATACGATCCTCCTTGGTTGAACTGCGCTCCGCACGCGCTTTGCACGCGGCTCCATCGGCAAAGCCTTCTGCTCCACTCGACAGGCCGCACACACTCCATAAAACTCGACTCGGTGCCCGGTGATCGCAAACCCCTTCTGAGCGTCAGCCGGCACCGTAACATGATTGAGTGCTGAATCCATGATATCCACGATGGTCCGGCAGCTGGTGCAAATCAGGTGATGATGCGCCTCCACCTTGGCGTCGAACCGTGCACTGTCATGGCCGTAATTGACTTCGTGTACCAGCCCCGCCTGACGCAACACACTCAGAGTGCAGTAGACCGTGTTGCGGGAAATCATGGGGTGCTGACCGCGGACTTCCTGGTAGAGCACTTCCGCCGTCGGATGGCTAGTCGTCGCCACTAAGGCACGATAAATCGCAGCTCGTTGCGCGGTGACCGTTAGGCCACAGGCTCGAAACCGTTCCTTCAACTCGCGATGATCCAGAGAAGTATCCATTCCTATTTAGGAATCATTCCTATACCAGGCATCGAAGAACCTTGTCAATTTGCTTGAGGAGTGCCGGGAGGCCGAGGGGACAGAGACGGAGACGGAAACGCCTACGCAGAGCGGTGCAGCTCAGGGTCGATACAGCGGCAAATCAGATTCCATGTCCCGTAGGCTGGCAAAGGCCGAGTCTTTCTTGGATAACACCGGCTGATCGATGGGCCAAGCGATGTTTAGCGCGGGATCGTTCCAGAGCACACCCCGTTCGTCCTCGGGTGCATACAAGTCGGTACATTTATAGAGCACACCAGCCGTCTCACTGATCACGCAGAACCCATGGGCAAATCCTGGCGGGATGTATAGCTGACGATGGCTCTCTTGAGAGAGTTCCACGCCCACCCATTGACCAAACGTCGGCGACCCCTTGCGAATGTCGACCGCCACATCGAAAATGGCGCCGGACAGTACGGTGAGTAACTTCCCTTGCGGCTTCGTCAGCTGATAGTGCAACCCGCGTAAGGTTCCCCGGCTGGAATGGGAAAAGTTGTCTTGTACAAAGGTTGCTCCGAGGCCTGCCTCCGCATACTTCTGAGCATGATAGGTTTCAACAAAATAGCCGCGCGGGTCCCGAAAGACCACGGGCTCCACCAGCAGCACACCGGGAAGTGTCGTCTCGTAAATGTGCACAACAATCTCCTACCCACGAATGAGAATGGCCGCTATTTTACTGCATCCGTCAGGCGATTGAGAAGAGCGGACATCGCCCTTTTAGCCCCATCGTTGTACTATACTAGCCTGAACGCTATGGATACTCCCATCGACCGCACACCGAACCTCGTTATTAGCAGCAGCATTGAGCTCGACGCGTGACGGCTCAACACCACGCCTTACCCGGAGAACAGAACAAGACTGGCGGACAACAAGATCGAGGTCAGACCAAGCTCGGCTGGCTCGGCGGGCACGCCTGGCGGCACACGTCAGGACGGACAGCTCAGCCCATATCGGACCGTCGCATCGAGTGGGGCTCGCTCCAGCCCGGGCAAGAGACACAAGGGGTAATACACATCGCGACTGGCATTGGTGAACCAGCCCGCACGGCGACTCAAGCCCATGCCAAGCCATACGACACCGCACAAGCAGGCCATCACGTCATGCATATGGTCGCGAAACCAAAGGGGTATACATGAAGATGCTGATAGGCGCCGGGCTCGTCCTCATGGTCCTGATTGTGGTCGTGCTGGCTCTGCCTTTTCTTATCGATTTGAACCCGTATCTAGATCGGTACCGACCGCTGATCGAAGAGGCGCTGAATCGCAAAGTGGTCGTGAAGGACATTCGCCTGACTCTCATTCCCCGCTTGGGAGCTCGGATCAGCGGCGTTCAAGTGCTAGAACATCCGGCATTCGGCACGACGCCCTTCGTGTCTCTGGGTTCTTTAGATGTCGGCGTGAAGCTGTGGCCTCTGTTCAGCGGGCACGTGGACGTCGAGAGCATTACGCTTGTGGAGCCAAAAATTTCTGTGGTGAAGACCAAGGACGGCGTCCTGAATCTTTCCACACTGGGGAATCCAGCCGCCCCAGCGCCCTCGCCGGAACCGACACCCTCATCTCCCGCACCCTTGCCGACGACGCCGAGCACCCCGCTACAAATTCTGGCCTTGCTGGCCGTGGACCAGGTGACCATGACCAATGGGTCCATGACCAATCGCGACCTCACGACCAGCCCGGCAACGGAGTATGCCGTCACGAAGGTGAACTTCAATCTGTCGGCAGTGCGATTGGGGCAAACCCCCACCCTGCACCTGTCAGCGCAGGTACTGCCCTATCAATGGCCACTCACGCTCGACGGGACCTTCGGGCCCTTGAAGGAAACCCTAGAGCTCCAGCACTTCGATTTCACACTCTCGACAGGAGCGGTTCCAGTGCACATCGCCGGCAGTCTGCTGAACAATCAGCTTGACGCGACCCTCGCATCCCCGCGGATGAGCACCGCCGATATACCGATGACGCTGCCCTTCGCGAAACCGGTGGAGATTCGCGCGCTGGAGGCTCATGCCCAGGCGCCATTCCCACTGCCTGCGGACAAGCCGGCTATGGAGGTCATCACCATCCCCTCGCTGAAGTTGGAGATTGGCACCGGGACCGCCGTGATTCAGGTGACGGGCCATCTTCTCCAGGGTCTTGCCTCAGTCACGGCGACCTCACCATCGATCAAGTCGACCGATCTGCCGCTCGATCTCCCATTGAAAGGGCCTGTGGAGATCACAAATCTGAACGTGGCCGCGACAATACGGGGCCAAGAGGCCAAGATTACGAAGTTGACGCTGGACTTATTCGGTGGGCATCTATCCGCCATGGCAACCACGACACTGGGACAACCGGCCATGCCCTTTTCCGGACAGGTGAAGCTGACAGGGGTCCAGATTGGGCCGGCCCTGACGGCGCTCGGATTTGACCAGGCCAAGGTCTCCGGAACGACGGCGGCAGATATTGCCCTGAAGGGCCGCGGCTTTTCGAAACCAGAATTGCTCTCAGAACTCGGTGCAGACGCCCATCTCAGGGTCACGGACGGTAGGATCGAAGGGGTGAATCTCGCCAAGGACCTGATCGCGACACTCAACCTCGCCGGCATCAACACCGACCTTGGATCCGCCACCGTCTTCTCGCTCATGGAGGCGACCGTCTCGGTCGACCACGGAACCGCAACCGTCAAGCCGTTCCTCTTGGACAGCCACGACGTACGGGTGCTGGTCACTGGCACGGTGGCCGCAGTCGATCTTGGTCTCAACCTCAAAGGGCACGTGACTCTGTCTGACGCGCTCTCGCAGCAGATCGTAGGGAAACTCCCCCTGGCCAAACTCGCCAAAACCGGCAAGCAATTCACCCTTCCGCTCACCGTTAGCGGCACGGCCCAGGCTCCAGTATACGACCTCGACAGGAAGGCCCTGACCGCTGCCGTGACACAACAACTGAAAGAACGCGTTGGGGAAACGGCCAAGGGAGCCGTACAGGATCTCCTACAAGGCAAGGGAAAAGACGCAGCGGAGAAGGGAAAGAATTTGCTTAAAGATCTGTTCGGTCGCGAGCCCCGGTGATCACGCAACAAGGGCCCGCCACAGCACCCTCATCGAGGAGACAACATCCGATGCCTCACCCATTCATTCAGTCATCTTGTCCCGAAGAACAACGCCAACCCTGGCTGGGAGGAGAAGCCGCGGTGTTCCTACCGACGGGCGAGCACCTCACCCAATCCGGCAACGCAGGGCGCACGGCCTTATGGCTGCTTGTCGTCGGCGCATTCACTGGCGGTCTGACGCTGGGAACCCTGCTGGCATCACACCGACGAAAAACCCCCAAGTAGATCCCATACCTCGTCTATTTCTTTCTTCGCACTTTCCTCCAGAGCCACAGCTGCAAAGGGTACAAACACCAGCGTTCGCTGCACAGCTTCGCCAAAACCAAGGCTGGGCCTCGCTGTCGTCTGTACTACAGCTTGCAGGTGCTTTGCTCTCGGCTTCCCACCACGGCATCGCCGGACACTGTCGCGAGAATTTTGTAGTGGCCCAAGCCGAGCTCTTTCCCATACGCCTGGCCAACCAACACATCCTGCACATGCTGGTGATCCCAAGCACGGAAGTAGGACCGGCCTTCTTTGAGCCCATCAAATTCGTATCCCTCAAGCGCCTTCACCACAGCAGCGGTGTCTGTGGTGCCGGCCCGCTGCATCGCTTCGAGCATCTGCGAGATCGCCGCATACCCAAGATAGCACCGCGAGGTCGGCGTATGGTTGTACTTGTCGACCACCCCTTGGATAAACCGCCGTGAGCCGTCCGTATTGATCTTGGGATCCCAGATCAAACCCCAGATGCCGGCATTATTGGCATATCCGAGCGGCCGGCCGATTTGCTCGCCGGAGATCATCCCACCGACCCCGATCTTGTCCTTCGCCAATTCCAGCTTGGCATAGGCTTTCAACGCATGCACGAGGTCCCAGCCATACAGATTGAGCACCACAACACTCGGTTTCGCCGCTCTGGCTTGTGTGAAAGCGTCCGTGAAATCGGTTGCGCCAAAGGGTGTCTTCACCTCTCCAACTATCTCGGCACCGTGGATCTTCAACGCCTCAGTCATGGCCAGAGCAGCTGCCGCGCCATCGCCGGTTGATGCCGTGACCATGAAGACCCGCTGGCCGTACGCCTTCACCAGGTGTGGCGCCACCGCGCCCGCCAACATGCGTGCATTGGGCATGAAGACAAAGGTGTTCATGCGACACTGCGCTCCGGTGAGCTCCGGAATGTGCGCACCCGTAACCATGAATAGCTTGTTCTCCCGTTGGGCCACTTCGGACACCGCCAACGCGCAGTCGCCGTTGAACGTGCCCATCAGCGCATCGACCCGATCCTCCTGAATAAACTTGAGTGCCATCTTCACGGCCATCTCAGGGTTTGAGGCGTCGTCGGCTTCAAGAATGTGAATCGGACGGCCCAGGATGCCGCCGCGCTTGTTGTAGAGATCGACGGCAACATTGGCGCCATGCACGTCGTGGATCGAAGAGGTTTTGTAGGGGCTGGAGAGCGGATCAATGATGCCGATCTTAATCGGCTCCGCTGCATGAGCGGGCGAAAGCCCTGCCGTCAATTGTAGAGCCGGACACAGGGCTTCTCCCACGACCAATGCACCCCCCGTAAGCGCAGTCCACTGCAAAAACTGTCGACGAGATAATGGCGCCATCCTCACCTCCGTAACTTGGCAAATAATGGAATTTTGAGTTTCCTCGCTTGACCACGTGCCAACCTAGAAGTCGGTTAGGTCTCTAGGCCAGCTCTTGCAATGACTATTCCCTCAACAGGGCGACAGGCACGATGACACATCCCCACTTAGCATGCCTACTCTCTTCGATTGGCGAAAAATCCGTACACAGAGAACCTTGCTCGGCGTATCCCTCCGGCATACCATTTGTGTATCTCTTCCAGTACAGCCAAAGAACCTACCGCTAGAATCGACTTTCTGTATAACAAATTGTCGCCGACCTCATAATCGGGCCCTCCCTGAAGGTACGACGAAGGTCGAAATTTCTCACCCTACAAATTACGGGGCTCTTCGTTGCACTACGCTGGCAACACGGAGGAGGCCCCCTCTGGACTACATGACTCGATTTGGAGCGGGGTCAGTGGGGGGGACGCGGTGAGGCCGTTCCGCCCCACCGCATGTGCGAAGCACTAGCTAAACATGTCGTAGGTATCGATTTGCTTGATCGACCAGAAGACGGCTTCTTTGAGTTTTTTCAATGGGATATTATCTGGATCTCGGATCTTTTGCAGCTTGCGATCAAGCGCCTTGAGGGGTTCTTCCGCACGTTTATCCGGCAACTTACCTAACGCCCAGGCGACTTCAGTTTGCACGGCAATATCGATACCAGGAGCATCCAACATCTCCAGGAGTGGAAGGATGATGCTTGGATCGCCGTTCATACCTCCTACGTGGCCCAGCGCTTTGGCGGCTGCCGCTTGGAGTTCGACATCCTTGGACGTCTTCATCAGATCGATGAGCGTGGGAATCGATTCCTTGCCCGCATTCCCCATAGCCTCAATCGCCTGACCCGCCAACTTGCGATCTTTCATCAACTCTTGTAGCCGTGGCAGCGCTTCGTCGGCCTGCATGTCGCCTAAGAGCGACATGACTTTCAGCAGCCGCATCTGATCGGGGCCCTTCTTGTCCAACAGCGCGAGCAATCGATCCACCTGCCCCCACTCAGCCGCAAACACAACCGGAAAATCGTATCGCTCCAATTGCTGCTGAAGCGTGCCGATAGCAAACGCGCCAGGATCTGCAGCGTTCGCCTTTTTCGCCGCTTCAGTGGCATCCTCAAAGTCCGTGCGCACTTCCTTTTGCCATTTGATCTTGGTCGTCCCAAGGAAATAGTTGAGCTGGCAGGCAGGCCCCTTCCAAATGCGCGATGGGGAATCCGGCAAATCCGCATCCCCGCCACTAGCCGTCGTGCCTTCCCACGTTTTTTTCTGCTCGCATTTTACCCTGATCGCAACATCGTGCGGCTTCGACACATCGGTCACGACGGTATAGCCAAGCTCCGACATCCGTTTGGCCAACAGATCGATCAGACCTTTGGCATCGGCAGTGCCTTGTTCCGTGATTGCCAAGGCTTCCACTAGGACGGTCTGCGCCTTGGCCAGCTGGTCACGTTGTTCTGGAGAAAAGGCTTCGCGCCTGGCCCAACTTGGAGCGGCACACACCGACACCCCGATGAAGACGATGATAACTATTCGATCCCACGTCATGGCGCACCTCCTTGGCACTCCACCTGCGGATGATGAAATGCATCGCACCCGACTACGCGTACAACAGAACACAACCTAAAGAAAGTATACCGCCAGCATGACATGGTGGCTACCCCTGTACCAGAGTTACAGGGGCAAACACAGAGCGTTAAAAAGGCGCGGACGTTGCGCCGCGTGAATTTGCCAGAGGAAAAGAAGAATTGCCACGCATTACCCCCCCACCCGTGACGGAAAGCCACCAGCAGGAAGGGCCGACGATGACTAAAGCGAAGAAGGACAGGCGACGAACACAGTAGCAGGGCATGACGGCAAATCTCTATTCCCTACTCCCCATTGCTATTGATAGCGTCCTTCATCAATAGCAAACTGTGCCCATGATCACCGACCAGCTGCCAGCACCCGCGACCCCAACCACCCCTATCGCCGTACTGCGGCGGTCGCACCTCGTATTCACGACCGAGAATTTCGACACTTTGCAGCCAGCCACTGTGTAGAAGAGCAGTCATTCGCCGCAGCCCATATCAGCCAAGATTCAAGTGAAGTCGGAGCGCCTCATGGTCCGCTCCCTCATCCTCTAGCAAGCGATTCTTCCAGTCGCCTGGCATCCGCCACTCCCAGGGTAACTAGCGCGGCGAGCAATCGATCCACATCGAACCGTAACGGCTTATCGGGATCAAACAGAGCCGGATCCTGAAGCCGAACTTCTTCGATCCACACGCACAAACGACGACCAATACCGTGCTCAACCCAGAACTCGCTGTCCTCAGGGTAGCTAGCCAGCCAAATCTTAGCCGCTCCCACGATAAACGGCAGATGTGTCGGCCTTGGAGATATTAACCGTCTCATAATAGTAGCAACATCATGCTGCGTATGTTGTCGCCTCATTATTGA
>CXWL01121825.1_pt1 | contig 28002 bp, 26 predicted proteins | sample 590931 | NCBI WGS metagenome assembly CXWL01 (sample SAMEA3498368, study PRJEB10139) | groundwater metagenome | biome: water well; material: biofilm material | place: Germany | collected 2015-04-27 | reverse complement strand
TCGGTGCTTATCCCCTCTTTTGCCGTAGGGCGTGCGCAGACTTTACTGTATTTGCTGTACCAGCTACGCAAGACCAAGCAGATTCCCGATTTCCCGATTTACCTCGACAGCCCGATGTCAGAAAGTGCAACGACTATTTACCATCGTTTTGAAGAAGACCTGAGACTGTCCCCAGACGATGTCGACGCCATGATCGCCATGACAAAGTGCATAAAGACGCCGGAAGAATCTAAAAAATTAAATACGGAGAGATGGCCAAAAATCATTATTTCCGCTAGCGGCATGGCGACCGGAGGACGGGTTTTACATCATATGAAGAACATGGCGCCAGATGACAGGAATGCGATTCTTTTCTGCGGCCATCAGGCCGGCGGGACACGTGGCGAATCTTTAGTGAATGGCGCACCAACCGTCAGAATTCATGGCCAGGATATTCGGGTGCGCGCCAAGATAATAAAAATCGATGGCCTGTCGGCGCATGCGGATGCGAATGAAATTATCGCATGGCTACACCACTTCAAACTTGCCCCAACCCGCACTTTCATTACGCACGGTGAGCCCGCATCTGCCGATGGCTTACGGCTCAAAATTGAGCAGGAACTCAACTGGTCATGCGAAGTCCCGGAGCACCTCAGTTGCTATCATATTGAGGGAACACAGGTGCGTCATGTGAAGACGCATATAAAAAGTTGACTATCTAAAGGTTGAAATAAGGGGGGAGCATCACAATTCCGCCCGGACAGCTATTATTGCCAATCTCCGTCAATTCCCTCTACACTTACGGCTGCAGAATTGACGGGATAGACAATGCGACATTGCCACTTAGCTTACATGACAGAAAAATTACGCTTTCAACGCTTGCTTGCATTGCCGCCGCTCTTATTGCTCAGCGCCCATCTTCATGCAGCTCCCTTGCTGACTTGCTCAGTGAGCTATGCTGGCAGCACCCAGATCATTGAAACAAGTACGACAACAGCGCCCTACGACGTGGCCTCCGTCGACATTGGCGAGCGCTTCCGCTTCAAGGCCGTGATGGTGGGTGTTGGCGATCACGTCGATTACATCAAGCTCTACGCTTATTTTCAAACCCGCCATCATGATGTCCCCATCCATCAGGCGACTTATCTGCCGCCATTCACGGCATCGGCTACCCCTGTCAAGCTGACGCCTTTCAACCACCTGTATGCTGGCGATGTTGAGCGCGAACTCCAATATCAGTGCACCTTACAAGGGGCCGCATCATGAAACGTATATTCTGCTGCCTGTGCGCAAGCATCGCGCTGGTTTCCAGCATGGCAAACGCGGCAAGACTAGATGACGAAACGGTCAGTATCTTATTTGCCGGCGATATTGTGCTAGACGGCATGCCGGGCAAGGAAGTCGAACGGGGAAAGGACCCTTTCAGCGCTTTTTCCTCCATCTTTGCCAATGCGGACATTCGCATCGCCAACCTTGAATGCGTAGTGGCAACTACCGGTGATGCTGCCGATAAGAATTTTACGTTTCGCGCCCACCCTCGCACCCTGGGCGTATTGAAACGTCATTTCGATGCCGTCACTCTGGCCAACAATCATTCAGGTGATTTCGGAAGAAATGCGTTTAAGGAAATGCTGGATCTACTTGATCAGCATAAACTAGGCCGATTTGGCGGCGGTCACACCTTACGGGAAGCGCATGTGCCGCTCATCATTGAGCGCAAGGGCTTGCGCATCGCCCTGCTGGGCTACGACGAATTTATGCCGCGTAGTTTTGAGGCGGATACCAACGCGGCGGGTGTGGCATGGAGCGAAGATGAACAGGTGGCAAGCGACATCAAAGATGCGCGGCTGCACTACAAGGCGGATCTGGTGATTCCGTTCATGCACTGGGGATGGGAAAACGAACTCACTGCCGGCAACAGACAACGCCAACTGGCGCGCATCATGATCGATGCCGGTGCCGATGCGGTGATCGGCACCCATCCGCATGTAGTCCAGGACGTCGAGCACTATCAAGGCAAGCCTATCATATACAGCATAGGCAATTTCATGATGGATGCGCTCGATAATGATGCGCAAACCAAGGGCTGGGTCTTGCGTCTGAAAATGACTCGCCAAGGCGTACAGTCGTGGGAAACGCGGCTGGCAAAAATCAGCCCGGAAGGCATCCCAAGCCCGGTGCCTGAAGCCCAGACACCTTGCTGGGATAAGAAAAACGACACCATTAGCGTATGTAAAAACCAGAAAAATTGGCGTTAATAATTAACGTCAATTGATTCAAGCCTCCCGCTCCGCTTTCACTGGATGCGCTACCGCCACGACCAGGTCTGTCAACGCCGTAGCGACACAGGGCAATATCCAGCCCTCATCTTTTTCATCCTTGCTAAGGCCGGGCCACTCTATCCGGTAAGCAAGCTGCCCGCTGACAAGTTTGCACATGCAAGTGCGACAGGTGCCGTTACGGCATGAGTTTGGCAGCGTAATTCCAGCGGCCAGGGCGGCCTCCAGGATGCTTAAATGTGACGGCGTCTCAAACTGCCAGCCCTTATCCTGCAAACTCACCGTAAAGTGCAAAAAATTTTTCTCAATGCCCATAAAAAACACCCCAGTGAAAAATGTATCAGCACCATCAGTCATCTGCGCGTAGACACGCTGCAGGCGGGATAACTTACCCCAATGTAAGAGCTGCATACAAAGCTGCATACAAAGCTGAATTAATACGCATTAATGTTGAAACTGATACCTTGTTTTTAGTGAATATTATGCCTATATTTAAAACCCGGCATTATCGTTCAGGAGCTTTGAAATGGTCGCAGCTGAATTACTCAGGCAACAATCCCGACGTCAGGAATACAGTGAAAGAAGAAACAGGAATGTATCATTTTTCACCTTGAAACAACTCGACCCATGGGAAGTCGTCGACGATGCCATGTTCGAGCAAGGATATGCATCTGAAGATGCGACACCGTCAGGAAAAATGCGGGAAGTTTGCCCTTACTGCCGCAATGTTCCGCTCGCCTTGATTTTGCGCCATAAGCACGTAAAACGTGCGCACCTATTTTGTGAAAACTGCACCCGGTGTTTTGACGCATTAAATCCGGATGGCACATCAGCGCTGGCGATTGGCGCCGTGCTATTGGGATAAACGCCGCTTCATGCTGGCGTCCTCTGGCGCATTATCATGCCAGAAGGCGCATCGGCAGCAGGTTTCAGTTTCGAAACCGTACCGACAAGCTCACTTAACATCAAACAACATTTTGCAGGCGCATTGCCACGCCCATATCGCCAGACACCTTAAGCTTGCCGGCCATAAAGCCGCTCACCGCATTGAGTTCACCCGCCAGCATCGCGCTCAGGTCTTCCAGCGCCAGCGCCACGGTACAGATCGCTTCCAGGTTCTCGTTACTGACGACATGCGGTATCGAGAGGGCATCAACAAACACGACGCCGTCATCACCACAATCAAATTTGAGCGTTGCATTCAAGCTGCTCTCTTCACCCAGTTTTTCACGAATGGCGATTGTGCATTCGATTAAATCCATAGTAATCTCCTTAAAAAAAACATTATCTCAAACCAACTCTTGCCATCAACTCTGTGGCCAATTTTTATTTCAATACGCAGGTGAGCATCCAGAAATGCGTATTTCTGAAAATTCTGATGTCTCTCGCTGCCAAGCCTATCCTTTTCCGCAGAAAACTATCCGTCGGAAAATTCTTGAGTATCTCAACCCGGCTACCGTCTTCCTGCATTCTTAACTGGTAAGTATTGCCTTCAAGATCAGTGCGCGCCAGTGGAGTGCTGCTCCCTTCCACATCATTATTATCCATCAGCACCAGCAAGCTGCCCTTGCCCGCCGCTTTCGCCAATTGCGCCAATACTTCAGCCTGCTCCTCGCGCTTGATGTGCGACCATAAGAAACCGGCAAAGCACGCCGAATATTGTCCCGGCTTTGCTGCAGGCATGGCAAAGGTATCCGCCAGAGAAAACTCCACGCGCCCGGGTGGATACGCTTTGCCCTGTGCGATATCGAGCATCGCCTGATTGATATCCGTGGCATGCACAGAGGCTGCCACCGGGGCATATTTTTCAGTCCAGTAACCAGTGCCGCAAGCCACTTCCAGCACGCGCTGGCCTTTCAAGGCTGCACTTAAGCGCTGTTCAAGCTCCGCCAGGTCCGCCTGCCGTTCTGGTTTTTGGTAAATACTTTCGTAATTTTTGGCACGCTGTGCATAATATTTGCTCATTACTTCGTGCGTCATTGCTTCGTACGTCATGTCTTTTCTTTCTGTTTTTAATCTATGCTCATCTGCCGACTCATGGAGTTCAAGCAAGGTCATTCTTCTCCGATAGGCCCGTGCGCCTTCATAAATCGTAAGTGTCCTTACCACCCTGCATCACCTGATCTATCAACTTGCGGTTCAGGGTAGGCGTCAGCAATTCGATGAAAGTATAAATATAACTGCGCAGGTAAGCCCCCTGTCGGATCGCGACACGCGATACGTTCATTCCGAACAAATGGCCGACCGGAATGGCCCGTAAATTTACATCCCGTTCAGCGTCAAACGCCATGCCGGCGATAATGCCGACGCCCATGCCGAGTTCCACGTAAGTTTTAATGACATCGGCGTCGATGGCTTCCAGCAGCACGTCCGGTTTTAAATGGCGAATCTCGAAAGCGTGGTCAATTTTGCTGCGTCCGGCGAAGGCTGCGTCGTAAGTAATCAACGGATAGCCCGCTATTTCTTCCAAGGTGACGGATTTGGATTTCAATAACGGGTGATCTACCGGCACCACCACCACGTGCTCCCATTGATAGCACGGCAGAGACACCAGGCCGTCCATCCCGGCAATGGCTTCGGTGGCGATCGCCAGGTCTGCCTGGTCACGCATCACCATTTCAGCAATTTGCTTGGGATTGCCTTGCAGCAGCGACAAGCGCACCTTGGGATATTTTTGCATGAACGCCTGTACCACTTTCGGCAGGATATATCTGGCCTGAGTGTGCGTCGTGGCAATGGTAAAACTGCCGCTATCCTGCGCGGCAAACTCTTTGCCTATGCGCTTCAAGCCATCGATTTCCTGCATGATAAGCTCTACCGATTTCAGTACCGCACGTCCCGGTTCCGTCAGGCCGCGTATGCGCTTGCCATGACGGGCAAAAATATCAACGCCTAACTCTTCTTCGAATTCGATGATCGCCTTGGAAACGCCGGGCTGAGAGGTGAAGAGCGCTTTGGCTGCCTCGGTCAAATTGAAATTCTGTCTGACGGCTTCGCGAACAAAGCGCAATTGGTGTAGATTCATGATTAAGCTCTAAAAATGCTGGAATGTGATCTCAGGAGACCTGGTCGCTGATGTTTGCATTATGTATTACACAATATTGGCTTTATGCTTGTATGCTATTGCAAAACGCGATTGATATGCGTTCAGTAGTATATAGAGCATGGAAGAAGATTTCCACGCTTACAATGGCGATTGTTTCGAACTCCTCTCGATTTCCCTAGCAAATATGCGTACACGGACCATTTTTTTACTTTTCCTCACTTGTTTACTTTCCGGTACGGCGGCTGCAGAGAGATTGTCGGTTTATACAGAAAACACCAAGCCGCCCAAAATTTGCCTGGTGCTTTCGGGCGGCGGCGCGCGCGGCTTTGCGCACATAGGCGTATTGAAAGAGCTGGAAGCCCTGCACATCCCTATCCACTGCATCGCGGGCACCAGCATGGGGGCCGTCGTTGGCGGTTTATATGCCGCCGGGCTCTCGGCGGGCGACATTGAGCAACGCCTTGAGAAATTGCAGTTGAACGATATTGCGCTTGATCGCGTAGAGCGCCGCATGCTGCCGCAAGCATTGCGGGAGGAAGATAACCAATACCCGCTGGGCGCCACTCTTGGCCTCAGCGCAAGTGGCGTGCGCCTGCCTACCGGGGTGGTACAAGCGACACAATTTCTGGAGCTGCTGCATAACTGGACCGCGCACCTGAAACCCGATATCGATTTTGATCAGTTACCTATCCCATTCCGCGCGGTCGCGACGGATCTTGAAAATGGCAAGATGGTCGTCTTCGACAAGGGCCCCTTACACACCTCGATCCGCGCCAGCATGGCGGCACCCGGGGTGTTTTCTCCGGTCGAGATTGATGGCCGCCTATTGACCGATGGCGGCCTGGTACGCAACCTTCCGGTCGACATTGCCCGCGACATGGGCGCAGACATCGTCATCGCCGTAAATATAGGCACGCCGCTCTTGCCGCGCACGCAACTCGGTTCCTTGCTCAATGTCAGCCAGCAGATGGTCAATATCCTGACCGAACAAAATGTTGAACGACAAAAGGCCGCTCTGCGCCCCGCTGACATTCTGATCGAGCCAAATCTCGGCAACATCAGCTTTATGGATTTCGGCCGCTCCGCGGAAGCGTCCAAAATAGGAGAAAACGCCGCCATCGCCATGCAAGCGAGGCTGCAAGCGCTGAGTCTGACTCCAGAGCGCTATGCGGCAGACCAGCGGCGACGCCCTCACTCCGCGCTGCCGGCCATCAAAATCAGTTTTCTGGAAATCATCTCCAACGGCATCATTCCGAAACGGGAAATCAGTCGTCAGGTTGCCATCGCCGAGGGCAGTCAATACAGCGCGGAAGAAATCAACCAGAAGCTGGCCCTGTTAAATATTTCTCGCGAATATGACGGCATCAATCACGAACTGGTCCAGCACGACGGCGAATACGGTGTCCGCATCAACGCCAACGAGCGCAAATGGGGGCCGCACTTCCTCAGGTTTGGCCTGGCACTATCCAGCGGCTTTGAAGGTGCGGGAGGATTTCGCCTGCAGGTTGGCCACCGTTACCCCTGGATTACCGAAGGCGCACTCGAATGGCGCAACGATATCGAGTTTGGCAATGCACTGGGGCTGCACAGCGAATTGCGCCAGCCCATCTTCGAAAGAGATGGCATCTTCACAGCCCCGTATGCGGACATGAAGAAAAGCACCCGCAACCTCTATCGCGACAATACCCGCGTCGCAGAATATGATTTCAGACGTGACAGGATAGGTGTCGATCTAGGTTTTCCGCTAGGCGAACGCAGCACCTTAGGGGAATTCAGGATAGGCTTGGCGGGCAATCAATACCGTGTCCGGCCCAAGCTAGGGGTGCTTCAGATTAGCTCGGCAGATGGCGGAACCAACACAGTTGAGTTACCCAGGGCAAATTTCCAGCAAGGCGGCATCAAGACCTCTATCGTCATCGATCAGCTTAGCGATGCGGCTTTCCCGAGAGATGGCTATGAATTCGACAGCGATCTCTTTTTCGGCATGAATACATCAGGCGACAACTACAAGGAATTTGCCGTCAACGGGATCTGGGCAAAAAGTGCCGGCAGCCACAGCATCAACCTCAAATTAGGCGGCGCCGGGCTATTTCAATCGAGTCAGGAAGTGCGCGGCATAGGCCCTACGCTAGGCGGTTTTCAGCAATTGTCGGCCTATCAGCCCGATCAGTTCACCGGTAACTATATGCTGTATGGCAGCGCGACCTATCTGTATAGGGCGCTTAAATTCGATATGGCGGGACAAAGCTTATTTGTCGGCAGTTCGCTAGAAATGGGCAATGTCTGGAACAAGGGGCATGACATTTCATTTGCCTCAGCGCGCAAGAGCGCCAGCCTGTTTGCCGGCTTCAACAGCTTCATGGGGCCTATCTATCTTGGTTTCGCTTTGGGCACGTCCGGCGCGAAGAATGTGTTTTTTCAATTGGGACGACAATAACATCGCGCCATCCAGCCTGCAGAAAGTTCACCGGGAAAATACCGTCCTTGTCCGGTGAACTGTCAAACAACGTCATGCAGCGATACCCCCGCCTTGCAGATTAGCCGTGATGGTACTCGACCACGCTTTGGTCTATCGCACCAAAGATCGATTTACCATTTTTATCCAGCATTTCTATCTTGATGCTGTCACCGAACTGCATAAAAGGCGTGCTCGGCGCGCCGTCCGCGATCATTTCCAGCGCGCGCTTTTCTGCGATACAGCTAAATCCCTTTTTAGCGTCTTTGTTGGACACGGTGCCCGAACCTATGATGGTGCCCGCCCGCGCGTTGCGCGTCTTGCACAAGTGCGTAATCAGTTGCGGGAAGGAAAACACCATGTCGACACCAGCATTGGGCTGGCCGACCAGCACCTTATTCCAGCTTGAGCGCAGGGGCAAATGCACCTTGCCGTCGCGCCACGCCTCACCCAGCTCATCCGGTGTCACCGCAACCGGTGAAAAACTGCAGGCCGGCTTTGACTGGAAGAAACCAAAACCTTTTGCCAGCTCTGCCGGAATCAGGTTGCGCAGCGAGACATCGTTGACCAGCATCAGCAGCCGTATGTATTGCTCGGCGTGCTGCACCTTGACGCCCATAGGCACGTCGCCGGTGACTACCGCCACCTCGCTCTCAAAATCTATGCCCCACTCTTCTGACTCCAGCTGTATGTCATCCATAGGGCCGATGAAATCATCGCTGCCACCCTGATACATTAAAGGGTCATGCCAGAAGCTGTCCGGCATTTCGGCATTGCGCGCCTTGCGCACCAGCTCCACATGATTGACGTAAGAAGAACCGTCGGCCCACTGGAAGGCGCGCGGCAATGGTGCCATGCATTTTTGCGCATCGAACTCAAAACTGTTGGCCGCTTTACCAGCATTTAATTGCTCATACCGGGCAATCAGCTGCGGCGCGATGAAATTCCAGTCATCCAGCGCAGCTTGTAGGGTCGGGGCAATGCCGTCGGCAATCTGCGCTGTTTTCAAATCGCAAGAAACGACGATCAGCTGGCCGTCGCGAGATCCATCATTGAGTGTGGCAAGTTTCATAGGGAAGTGTGAGTTGGAAATAATGTATGGCAGGACAATCATAAAGATTTTACACCAAGGCCAGGCAAGTTCCCCCATGAAACTGCCAGGTGGCATGCCTGACACGCCCTGTTGATGCGGCTTACAAGCCTATCTGCCCTGCAGGCCGCACGGGTATTGCGTGATGGCGGTGCCTGCATTTGGCTTTTCTTGGGAAAATCATCAATACAGGCGAAAACGGCATGGCCAGACAGGCTTTTTCGACCTGCCTGATCGGTCAGGCGTCAAGCCAGGCAATCAGTTCAGTTCACTTGCCGCGAGTATAGGGTGCGGATTCTGCGGAATGTGCGCGCTTTCCTCCCAGCGCAAGTCTTGCGCCAACGCATGGATGGCCGTTTCATCCAGCGTCTCTTTGTCCAGCAAAGCGTGCGCGCCGCGTTCCAGCACCGCGCGGTTGGCATTAAGGATCGCGAGCGCCCGGTCGAAACCGGCCATGACTATGCCCCTGATGGCATCATCAATGCGCCGCAAGGTGTCTTCGGATGCGCGGATATTGTTCGGCGCCATCACCGCATTCAGGTCGAGCATTTGCTGGCGCTGCGGATCAAAGGCGACATAGCCCAGATCCTCGTTCATGCCATAACGCACCACCATGTCACGCGCTAGATCTGAGGCCTTGGCCAGATCGTCAGCCGCACCGGTAGAGAGTACATTAAAGATCAATTTCTCCGCTGCGCGCCCCGCCAGCAGCACCGCGATCTTTTGCTCGAGCTCCGGCAACGTCATCAGGTAACGGTCTTCGCTGGGGCGCTGTATGGTATAGCCCAGCGCGCCTATCCCACGCGGAATGATAGACACCTTGTGTACGGGATCAGCGCCCTTCTGGGCCAACGCCACCAGCGCATGGCCCATCTCATGAAACGCCACGGCCTCGCGCTCTTTGGGATTAAGCACCCGCGTCTTGTGTTCAAGGCCGGCGACGATACGCTCGACCGCGGCGGTAAAATCCGCCAGGCTAACCAGGTCGGCCTTGCGCCGCGTCGCCACCAGTGTGGCCTCGTTGACCAGATTGGCCAGATCGGCACCGCTAAAGCCCGGCGTCAGACCCGCCACCTCATCAAGCTTGAGCGCGGCATCAAGTTTAATCTTGCGTACATGCACTTTCAGGATATCGATACGCCCTTTCCTGTCCGGCCTGTCGACCAGCACCTGCCGGTCAAAGCGGCCGGCCCGCAAGAGCGCGGGATCGAGAATTTCCGGCCGGTTGGTGGCCGACAAAATGATCAGGCCGACCGACGAATCAAAGCCATCCATTTCCGACAGCAGCTGGTTCAAGGTCTGCTCCTTCTCGTCATGTCCGCCAAAGCCAGAGAACGCGCCGCGCGCACGCCCCAGGGCATCGAGTTCATCGATGAAGATGATGGCCGGCGCACGCAAGCGCGCCTGCTCGAACAGGTCACGCACGCGCGCCGCGCCGACGCCGACAAACATCTCGACAAATTCACTGCCCGACATGGAGAAAAACGGCACTCCGGCTTCGCCCGCAACGGCCTTGGCCAGCAAGGTTTTACCTGTGCCTGGCGGGCCGACCAGCAACACGCCTTTGGGTATATGCGCGCCGAGGCGGCTGTATTCTTGCGGATGCTTGAGAAAATCGACGACCTCTTCGAGCTCAAAACGCGCCTCGTCCACCCCGGCCACATCGGCAAAGCTGACGCCGGTATCGGTCTGCACATAAATTTTGGCGCTGCTTTTACCTATCGACATGAAGCCGCCCATGCCCTGCTTTTCGGCAAAGCTGCGGAACAGAAAAAACCACAAGCCAAAGATCACCACTGCCGGCAGTATCCAGGACATCAGATCCCTGAGCACGGTGCTTTCCACCACCCGCGTGTACGGCACGTCGTAGCGGTCCAGCCGCGCCGCCAGACCTGGCTCCATCAAGGTGGCGACCAGGATGGTCTTGTTTCCTACCGGTGTCTTCAATTTTCCAGTGATGGTGCGGTCACTCACGGTAACGCTGGACACGTTTCCCTTGTCCAGGTTTTTTTCAAATTCGCTGTAGGCGACCACCTGCGCCTGATTGGCGTTCTGCCATACATCCTGAAGATAGATCAGCAGCATGATCGCGATAAACCAATAGACAAAGTTCCAGGTATGTTTTTTGTCGAATTTTCTATCCAATTTCGCTCCCTTGCCATGCCTGCACATGAGGAAATGACTCGCGCTGTGTTGGTTGGCTGCTTGGCTGGCTTTTGCGCTCATTACCGCCATTCAGCCTAACGAAAGGAAATAAAACCTGATTGCGAATTCGCAAAATTCCATAAGCGGGCGGGCATAGTGTGTTTGAGGGTCAAGCATTTGTTAAAAATGAAATCATGCATGGCCGGAGACGCACTGCCGATGCTGGTTTACAAGGCGACAGGCTGGTCAGGCGCACGGCTTTTGCGTGATGGGCCGGCACTATTTTTCATTTGCATTTAGCCAAGCATGGCAAGCCTCATTTTGAACTGGGCATCAAATCCATCTCATCTCTGCCCTTTAATTCCGGCAGCAAACAGGATAATCAGTCACTCGGCCTTGTTGCTGCGTTGTCGATGCTTTGTTGATGATGAAGGACAGATTTCACGTCCTGCCGCCTGTGAATACGGATAAAAAAAGGAAACGCGATGTTAATAGAACGTGAAGCAGAGAGTTGCTATCTGGGACAATTCATTCCCCTGCAATACCATCACAATATGCTGATGGATGCCAATCGCATGGATAATTTCAAGGCCGCGATACAGCGCCAGGTATTTGCCGGCGCCAAGGTGCTGGAACTCGGCGGCGGCACTGGCGTCTTGTCCTGGTTTGCCGCGCAGACGGCGGCTAAAGTCTATTGCGTGGAATTTAATCCCGACATGGTCGCGGAAGCGCGGCGCTTGCTGGCGATGAACCATTTGGGCGAGCGCGTTGAGGTGATACACGCCGACGCCTTTGAATATCTGCCGCCTGAGCCTGTCGATATCGTGATTTGCGAAATGATCCACGTCGCCATGTTGCGCGAAAAACAGGTTGAAGTGATAGAGAATTTCAAGCGACGCTATATGGAGAAATTTGGCGGCCCATTGCCGGTTTTCCTGCCGGAAGCGGTCGTCATGGCGGTGCAGCCGCTGCAGCAAAGATATGATTTCTCTGGCTTTCAGGCGCCTATCATTCAATTTCAGCTGCCTGGCGCCTTCTCTACCGACACGCTGGAACTGGCGCAGCCGGCGCTATATAAGATTATCGATTTCAGTCAGCACAATGACATGCTGATCCAGTGGGAAGGGCAATTCACGATAGAAGAATCCGGCAAACTAAGTGCCTTACGTTTCATTACCAAAAACGTGCTGGCGATACTCATGGAACAATCCTCGACGATAGACTGGCTCAATCACTATATGGCGTTACCCTTGGCAGAGCCGATAGAGGTGTCGGCGGGCGATGTGGTCAATGTCAGTTTTCAATACCGCGCCGGCGGCTCGATTGAATCTTTACAAAACGCGATACGGGTCGATGTCAAATCAACCGAGCGGATCCGGGCCAGACATTTATCGCTGGCGGTAGGCTAAGCCTGCTGCGTTGTGAAATAAGATGGAATAAAAAAAGCACAGAGGCAAGCTGAGTTGCCCTGTGCTTTTTTCTATGCTTTTCTGCTTTTTCTGTTTTTTTATACAGCGCCAGGCTTGCCTTGGCGCTGTTCGCTTTTGCTTACTTCTTACGCATAGGCGGCAAATCGGTACAGACGCCTTTGTACACTTCAGCGGCCATGCCGATAGACTCACCCAGAGTCGGATGCGGATGAATGGTTTTGCCGATATCAACCGCATCTGCACCCATCTCAATCGCCAGAGTGATCTCGCCTATCATGTCACCGGCATGCGTGCCGACCATGCCACCGCCGACGATGCGCTTGGTTTCCGCATCAAACAGCAATTTGGTAAAACCCTCATCGCGGCCATTGGCCACTGCGCGACCAGACGCCGCCCATGGGAAGTGACCTTTTTCAAGCTTGATGCCCTTGGCCTTGGCTTCGTCTTCGGTGATGCCGACCCATGCCACTTCCGGATCGGTGTAGGCCACTGACGGAATCACTTTGGCGTCAAAGTAGGCTTTCTCGCCGAAAGCCGCTTCTGCCGCAACGTGGGCTTCGTGCACCGCTTTGTGCGCCAGCATCGGTTGGCCGACCAGATCGCCAATCGCAAAGATATGCGGCACATTGGTACGCATTTGTTTGTCGACATTAATGAAGCCGCGATCACTCACTGTCACGCCAGCTTTGTCTGCCGCGATTTTCTTGCCGTTCGGGCTACGTCCCACTGCCACCAGCACCAGATCGTAGACTTGCGGTGCCGGTGCAGCAGCACCCGCCTCGGCCGCTTCAAACGTGACCTTGATGCCTTCCGGCAGCGCTTCCACGCCGACGGTTTTGGTTTTCAACATGATGTTATCGAAACGTTTTTCGTTGAATTTTTGCCAGACTTTGACCATGTCGCGGTCTGCGCCTTGCATCAGGCCATCCATCATCTCGACGACATCGATGCGTGCGCCCAAGGTGGAATACACGGTCGCCATTTCCAGACCGATAATGCCGCCGCCGATGACCAGCATGCGTTTAGGGATCTGGCGCAATTCCAGCGCACCGGTGCTGTCGACGATACGCGGATCAGCAGGCACAAACGGCAGGTTCACGACAGAAGAACCGGCGGCGATAATCGCCTGCTTGAACTGTACGGTTTTCTTGCTGCCGTCTGCTGCAGTGACTTCAATGTGATTCGGGCTGACGAACTGGCCGACGCCCTGCACGACATTGACCTTACGTGCCTTGGCCATGCCAGACAAACCTGTCGTCATCTTCTTGATGACGCTTTCCTTGTAACCACGCAAGGCGTCGATATCGATGGCTGGCTTGGCGAATGTCACGCCATGCTTTGCCATTGAGCTAGTTTCATCGATCACGGCGGCCACATGTAACAAAGCCTTGGACGGGATGCAACCGACATTGAGACAAACGCCACCCAACGTCGAATATTTTTCGACCAGGACCGTGTTCATGCCCAGATCAGCAGAGCGAAATGCTGCCGAATAACCGCCCGGACCTGCGCCTAATACCATCATGTCGCATTCCACATCGACCTTGCCCGTATAACTGGACGCAAACGGTGCTGGTGCTAGCGCTGGAGCTGCCGGAGCTGCCGGAGCGGCTGCAACTGGCGCAGCAGCGACCGCTGCTGCAGGCGCGGATACGGCAGGCGCTGCGCCAGAGGCGGTGACGATGGCCAGTAAAGAGCCCTCGGCAATCTTGTCACCGATCTTGACTTTCAGTTCGGTGATGACACCGGCGTGGCTAGATGGAATCTCCATGCTGGCCTTGTCGGATTCAACGGTCACCAGTGACTGATCAACCTTGACAGTGTCACCCACTTTGACCAGCAACTCGATCACTTCGACTTCTTTAAAATCACCGATATCCGGGACTTTGATTTCAATTGTGCTCATCGTATTGACTCCGCTTACAGTAGGGTTTTACGCAGATCGGACAAGACATCGCCCAGATAAGCAGAGAACTTGGCCGCCATCGCGCCGTCGATCACGCGGTGATCGTAAGACAGTGACATCGGCAACATCAGGCGAGGCACGAACTGTTTGCCATCCCACACTGGCTTCATGGACGATTTAGACAAGCCCAGAATCGCCACTTCAGGTGCGTTGATGATAGGCGTAAATGCCGTACCGCCTATCCCGCCCAAGGAGGAAATCGTGAAAGTTGCGCCCTGCATATCGGCAGGCTTGAGCTTGCCATCACGTGCCTGAGCAGACAATTCACCCATTTCCAGCGCGATTTGCGACAAGTTTTTTTGATCAGCGTTCTTGATCACCGGCACCACCAAACCATTCGGCGTGTCAGCGGCAAAGCCGATGTTGTAATACTGCTTAAGAATCAGGTTCTCACCGGCAGCGTCAAGCGAAGCATTGAATGCCTTGAATTTCTTCAGCGCGGCGACGCTGGCCTTGATGACAAACGCCAGCATGGTCAATTTAACGCCGGATTTGACCAGCGCATCGTTCGACGATTTGCGGAACTCTTCCAGGCCTGTGATATCGGCTTCATCAAAATGGGTGACATGCGGGATCATGACCCAGTTGCGGTGCAGGTTCGGACCGCTGAGTTTCTTGATACGCGACAACGGCAACAACTCTGTCGTGCCAAACTTGCTGAAATCAAGCGAAGGCCACGCCAATAGGCTTAGGCCCGAGCCATTGTTGGCACTATCTGCGGCTAATGCAGGCGCGGCGGTAGCTCCGGACATGATGCCCTTCACAAAATTCTGCACGTCCTCTTGCGAAATACGGCCTTTGGGTGCAGTCCCCTTGACGCGGCTTAAGTCAACGCCAAGCTCACGGGCAAATTTGCGGATGGAAGGTGAAGCGTGTGCATTAGCGGCGGTCTCAACCGAACTTGCCGTTGCTGGAACTGGTGCGGGAGCTGGTGCTGGTGCTGGAACAGCTGCCACCGCGGGGGCTGGGGCAGCGACAGTCGCAGCTGCAGCGACCGGTGCCGCCGCTGCCGGCGCTGCGGCCGCTGGCGCTGCAGCGGGAGCAGCGGCGCCGTCAGCATCGACGATGACCAGCAAAGAGCCTTCGGCAATTTTGTCGCCCAGCTTCACTTTAATTTCCTTGACGACACCGGCGTGGCTAGACGGTATCTCCATGCTGGCCTTGTCCGACTCTACCGTCACCAATGACTGATCTACCTTGACCGTATCACCTACCTTGACCATCAACTCAATCACTTCAACTTCTTTGAAATCGCCGATATCCGGGACTTTGACTTCAATTGCACTCATCATTTTTCTCCATGGCCGCCCTGCGCTTAAAACAGCGGGGCGGTGATTTTTTGGTGTGTGCCGGGTTGCGCTGCGCTCACCCGGCCTACGATTGATTGACTTTTACACAGTCACCGGATTTGGTTTCTCTGCATCGATACCGTATTTGGCAATGGCCTGCGCNNATAAAGGCACGTACCTGTTCGGCAAAAGTGCGCATGTAATCGGTAGAGACGACGATAGGGCCGGTTGTATCTTTCAGGCACTCAGTGATGTATGGCAGACGTGCTGCTTCGGTCGGGTGCAACATGTTCCAGCGCTCGGCGTCCTGACCATCACGCGCCAGCAAGGTGAACGACGGTGCAGACCAAACGTCAGCGGCAATGCCCCAATCAGCAAACAGCAAGTCAGCCGCGGCAATCACTTCACGCAAGATCGTGCCAGAACCCATCAACTGCACGCGGTGCTTGGTGGTTTCTGCCGACTTCTGCAGTTGATACAGACCCTTGATGATGCCCTCTTCCTGCCCTGCTTTCAAACCTGGATGACTATAGTTCTCGTTCATGATCGTGATGTAATAGAACACGTCTTCCTGATTGGTGACCATGCGGCGCAAACCATCGTGGATGATCACGGCAACTTCATGCGCGAATGTCGGATCATAAGGAACACAGTTGGGAATGGTCGATGCCAGCACATGGCTGTGACCATCTTCATGCTGCAAGCCTTCGCCGTTCAAGGTGGTGCGACCGGCAGTGCCTCCCATCAGGAAGCCGCGTGAACGCATGTCGCCCGCCGCCCAGGCCAGATCGCCGATACGCTGCAGACCGAACATCGAGTAATAGGTATAGAACGGGATCATGACGCGATTGTTGGTTGAGTAGGATGTCGCCGCCGCGATCCAGGAACTCATACCACCTGCCTCATTGATACCTTCCTGCAGAATCTGTCCGGCCTTGTCTTCGCGGTAGTACATGACCTGGTCTTTATCGACTGGCTCATATAACTGGCCGACCTGGCTGAAGATACCGATCTGGCGGAACAGGCCTTCCATACCGAAGGTACGGGACTCATCAACCATGATAGGCACAATACGCTGCCCGAGGCTGGCGTCACGCAACAAGGCGGTCAGCACCCGTACATAGGCGGCGGTAGTCGAGATTTCGCGGCCTTCGGCGGTCGGTTCCAGCATTGCCTGGAATGCGGACAATTCCGGCACCATCAGTTGCTCGTCGGCTTTCTGACGGCGTTGTGGCAGATAACCACCTAGCGCTGCGCGACGCTCTTGCAGGTACTTCATCTCCGGCGTGTCATCGGCAGGCTTAAAGAATGGAATCTCTGGCAATTGCTCATCAGAAATTGGCAACTGGAAACGATCACGCAAAGCCTTGATGGCTTCGTCATCGAGTTTCTTGGTGTTATGCGCAGTATTGCGCGCCTCACCCGATTTACCGAAGCCGAAACCTTTGACGCTCTTGACCAGCAAGACCGTTGGCTGCCCCTTGTGTTCCTGCGCCACTTTAAATGCCGCATAAATCTTGTGCGGATCATGACCGCCACGGGTCAGGCGCCAGATATCGTCGTCAGACATCTTGCTGACCATTTCCAGCAATTTTGGATGCTTGCCGAAGAAGTTGGCGCGCACAAAAGCACCGTCTTTGGCTTTGTAGTTCTGATACTCGCCATCGACGGTTTCCATCATGACTTTTTTCAGAATGCCATCTTTATCCTGCGCCAGCAATTCATCCCAACCTGCGCCCCAAATCACTTTGACGACGTTCCAGCCGGCACCGCGGAAATCCGATTCCAGTTCCTGGATGATCTTGCCATTACCACGTACCGGACCGTCCAGACGCTGTAGATTACAGTTAACCACAATCACCAGGTTATCCAGTTGCTCGCGCCCTGCCATGCCGATCGCGCCCATGGATTCTGGCTCGTCCATCTCGCCATCGCCACAGAACGCCCAGACCTTACGCTTTTCGGTATCAGCGATGCCGCGGGCATGCAGGTACTTCAGGAAACGGGCCTGATAGATAGACATCAAAGGGCCCAGACCCATGGATACGGTTGGGAACTGCCAGAAATCTGGCATCAGTTTCGGATGTGGGTAGGAAGAAAGACCCTTGCCGTCGACTTCGCGGCGGAAGTGCAGCAATTGCTCTTCCGTCAGGCGGCCTTCCAGGAAAGCGCGTGCATATACGCCAGGTGAAGAATGCCCCTGTATGTACAGCAGGTCGCCGCCATGCTCTTCAGTCGGCGCGTGCCAGAAATGATTGAAACCTATACCCAGCATGTTTGCCAGCGAGGCAAAGCTGGACAGATGGCCGCCCAGATCGCCATCCAGACGGTTGGCCTTGACCACCATCGCCATCGCGTTCCAGCGCATCATCGAGCGTAACTTCTCTTCGATTTCCAGGTTGCCCGGGCAATGCGCACCGACATGTGCGGGGATAGTATTGACGTATGCAGTGTTGCTGGAAAACGGCAATTGCGCGCCACGGCGGCGTGCCAGATCGGCCATACGCTCCATTAAATAATGAGCACGTTCCGGTCCTTCATTTTCTATCACGGACTCGAGAGCATCTAGCCACTCGTTGGTTTCCATGACATCGGGATCGTTCACGGCTTGCGCCAAAACTTGGTCTATCTGGGGTGACATAGAGTGGGTCTCCTTCTTCCGGTTATATGCGCTTTTGATATCGCGCGTTGGGGCGTAATGACAAATTAAGGCCTGGACTTTATTAGTGCAAGCATTCTAACAGGAGTTTTTAATTTTTCAAATAGCGATATTCAATTTCATAATGTGGCATTTGCATTGCATTGCAAAATATTTCCCTTGCATTTATTCAAATGCTATAGCGACATTAGATAATTCAATTAATGCAATGCAGCATTTTTAGTAGTTTTAGTACATTCCTGGCAAAATTACATGCCCGCATTTCACCAATGAACATTCAAGTCTTTCAGAAATACAATAAAAACCGCTAACGGGCTGATGTGAGGATTAGCTCTGCCGCGTTGTTACCGTTCGCTATTACCCTCCGCTGTTAGCTTCCTCTATTAGCTTCTTTACGCATCCTTTATAATCTCACCCTAGCGCAGCTTTTCTCAGCTTAAATTTATAGCAGTCCCTCCTCATTTACCTCATATAAGCCCAACATGACAGCCCACATCATCAGCGGAACCCAACTTTCACAACAAATTCGTGCCGATGTAGCGCAACGCGCCGCCGCACTGACAGCAAAAGGCAAGCAGCCGGGTCTGGCAGTAATCCTGGTAGGTGAGAACCCGGCATCGCAAGTCTATGTACGCAACAAGGTCAAAGCCTGCGAAGACTGCGGTTTTTATTCCGTGCTGGAAAAATATGACGCAGAGTTAAGTGAAGCGACGTTGCTGGCGCACATAGACAGGCTCAACAAAGACCCCAAGATCAATGGCATTCTGGTGCAATTGCCCCTGCCTGCGCACATTGATGCCAACAAGGTCATCGAGGCCATTGCTGCCGACAAGGATGTCGACGGCTTTCACATCAGCAACGCCGGCCTGTTGATGACGGGCCAGCCCTTGTTCCGCCCCTGCACGCCTTACGGTGTCATGAAGATGCTGGAATCGATCGATTACCCGGTGCGCGGCGCCAATGCAGTGGTGGTCGGCGCATCCAATATTGTCGGCAAACCACAAGCCATGCTGCTCTTGCAAGCGGGCGCGACCGTCACCATCTGCAATTCCAAGACGCGCGATCTCGCCTCCCACACCCGCAACGCTGACATTCTGGTCGTCGCCACCGGCAAACGTAATATTGTGACGGCCGACATGGTAAAACCAGGCGCAGTCGTACTCGATGTAGGCATGAACCGTGATGACGAAGGCAAGTTGTGCGGCGATGTTGACTACGCGAATGTCAAAGAGGTGGCTGGCTATATCACCCCGGTACCAGGCGGCGTCGGCCCGATGACTATCACTATGCTGCTCGTCAATACGATAGAAGCGGCGGAAAGAAACTAAGATGACACAAGAATTTTCCCACAATCCTTTACTAGACTTCAGTGACCTGCCGCAATTTGACGCGATCAAGCCTGAACATGTCACGCCAGCCATTGATGCCCTGCTGGAACTCAACCGTAAGGTCATCGCAGAACTGGAACACAACGCGGCGCAGGTCTCGTGGGAAAATTTTGTCGAGCCGCTGGAAAACGCCACTGAACAACTGGGCCGCGCCTGGGGCGTAGTCGGGCATCTGAATGCGGTAGTCGACACGCCAGAGTTGCGTGCAGTCTACAATGAAAACCAGCCAAAGATCACCGAATTCTGGACTGAGCTGGGACAAAACCTGGTCTTGTTCGACAAATACAAGGCCCTGCATGCGCAGCCTGATTTTGCCAGCTTGCCGCCGGCCAGAAAAACCATCATCACCAACGCCATACGCGATTTCCGCCTGAGCGGTGCGGAGTTGGCCGACGACAAGAAAAAACGTTATGCCGAAATACAGGAAAAACAGGCTGCATTGTCGACCAAATTCTCGGAAAACGTACTCGATGCGACCAATGACTATGGCCTGTTCATCGACAGCCTTGATGAATTAAGCGGCTTGCCGGAAGAAGTGTTGCAGGCAGCAAAAAGTGCGGCCGAAAAAGACGGTAAATCGGGTTATAAATTCACCCTGCACTTCCCTTCTTATTTCCCTGTCTTGCAGTATGCAGACAACCGTGCCCTGCGTGAAAGCATTTACCGCGCCAATGCCACCAAGGCATCCGAACTCGGCGCCAAGCCTGAATGGGACAATACCGCGATCATCAACGAATTACTTGAGCTGCGCAAAGAGGAAGCCCTGTTGCTCGGCTATCAGAATTTTGCCGAAGTTTCCTTGGTCGCCAAGATGGCGGAGACGCCAAAGCAAGTCAGTCAGTTCTTGCTGGATCTGGCCAATCGCGCCAAACCCTACGGCGAGAAAGATCTGGCCGAATTGCGCGCCTTTGCCAAAGAACAGCTGGGCATAGATGAATTGCAGTCCTGGGATACCACCTACGCATCCGAAAAACTGCGCGAACAGCGTTATGCGTTTTCGGAACAGGAAGTCAAACAGTACTTCCCTGAAAACAAGGTCGTCGCAGGACTATTCCGCGTCATTCAAACCTTGTTTGCCGTTGACATCAAGCTTGACAGCGCCGCTGTCTGGCACCCCGACGTCAAATTTTTCCGATTGGAAAAAGAGGGGCAGCTAGTCGGCCAGTTCTACCTCGATCTCTATGCGCGTAACGGCAAACGCGGCGGCGCCTGGATGGATGACGTGCGCGGTCGCCGCCTGACCAGTCGCGGCATTCAGACCCCGGTGGCCTATCTGACCTGCAACTTCAACGAACCGGTAACGGTCGACGGCGTCACAAAACCGGCCACATTTACCCACGATGAAGTCATTACCCTCTTCCATGAGTTCGGCCATGGGCTACACCACTTGCTGACCCGGATTGAAGATCTGTCCGTCTCCGGCATCTCCGGCGTGGAATGGGATGCGGTGGAATTGCCTTCGCAGTTCATGGAAAATTTTTGCTGGGAATGGGATGTCCTGCAGCACATGACGGCACATGCTGAAACTGGCGCGCCATTGCCACGCGCGCTGTTCGATAAGATGATCGCGGCCAAGAATTTTCAGTCCGGCCTGCAGACCCTGAGGCAAGTGGAATTTTCCCTCTTCGACATTAACCTGCATGACGACTCTCATCCCGGTGGCAACAACCAGGTGCAAGACATACTCAATACCGTCAGGGAACAGGTCTCGGTATTCACGCCGCCCGATTTCAACCGCTTTCAGCACTCCTTCAGCCATATCTTTGCCGGCGGTTATGCTGCCGGTTACTTCAGCTACAAATGGGCGGAAGTCTTGTCGGCGGATGCCTACGGCGCGTTTGAAGAGGCGGCCAAAACCGAAGGGAGTACACTGTCGCGTAGTACCGGAAAAAAATTCCAGCAGGAGGTATTGGAAATGGGCGGATCAAGGCCTGCCATAGAGTCTTTCAGGGCATTTCGTGGACGCGATCCTTCCATCGATGCCTTGCTTCGCCATAGTGGCATGAACACCTGAAACAGCTAGTGCCAGGTAGTGAGAGTAGTTGAGATACTGAGATACAAGTAACTGAAATGATTGGAGAATCTGCTAATGAAAATCCCTAGCTTGTTAGGCTGCACTGTAAACGTCTCCCTGGCATTCACTACTGCGGCGATGGTTTGCCTCGCATCCGGCAGTGCCCATGCCCAGCTGTATAAATGGGTTGGCGCTGATGGCAAGGTAACCTACAGCGACATCCCACCTCCTCCGGGCGCGAAACAATTGGGCACCAAAGCCAGCACCGGCGACTCGGGTGGAGTGCCGCTGCCTCCGGAGCTAGCGGCGGCGGTTGCGCAAAATCCAGTCACCCTGTACACCGCACCTACCTGCGCTCCTTGCAATGAAGGTCGCAGCTTGCTGAAACAATTGGGCATCCCTTTTTCCGAAAAAACCGTCAAGACGAATGAAGATCTCGACAAGCTGAAACAGGTAAGCGGGGAAGCGCAATTGCCGCTATTGATCGTGAATAAGAGTAAATTCCGTGGCTTTGATGGCGCCGAATGGCGTGTTGCGCTGAGCAGCGCAGGCTACCCGGAGACCAGCAAGCTGCCAAAAGACTATCGCTATCCTGCACCAGAATCAGCCGCTCCAGCGCCAGCACCGGTCAAAAAAGCGGGCGACGAGCTTGATGGATTGCCAAAATTAAAACCTTCATCCGAGTCTGGCATCCGTTTCTAAGCCTTACTTCTGATCCTGACTTTTCACATCTTAAATTTTCAGCCCTGAATGCCAAAATGACGAGGATCGATTTTCATAGCAATGTACCGGACAAGATCAATTACACCTGCCGACTGATTCGCAAAGCCAGAGCGGCAAATTGCCGCGTGATTGTGTACGAGAGCGATCCAAGCCAGCTCGACATGCTCAATGAGGCATTATGGACGTTTTCAGAGACCGATTTTTTACCGCATGTCATGCTCAACGCCCCTCTCATGGAGCAAACGCCTGTCATCCTCACCGGGGATGATCGCGCAAAGTTCCCCCACCATGAGCTACTAATCAATTTGACCCGAAGCGTACCGGGCGACCTGTCCCGTTTTGAACGCATCATCGAAGTCATCTCCAGCGATCCGCAAGATACGCTGGCGGGACGCGAACGTTATCGCCATTATCAGCAACAAAGCCAGCAACAGGGCTTGACGCTCACCCATACCATCGCAAAACCATCATGAGCAATCAAATAGACTCCAGTATCCCGGTACTGACCGAAATCATCCCGCCCGGCAATTTCACCGCCCTCGAAACTACCGCTGGCGACACGTTTTTGTCGCCTTCAGACGAAGAGATAAATGATGGAAGTGGCAAGATTGGTGTCAGTGACGAGGATTGGCAACAACTGGAACAGACACTGCGCGAGAATGTGCTGCGTCAGGTCTTATCAAGAGTCGATTTTGTGCTTGAGCATCGTGTCCGGGATAGCCTTGCGGACGTGCTGCAAACCGCAGTGGAAAACCTGGCTGTGGAAATTCGCTCGGGTTTACACAAGACTCTGGAGGAAGTCATCACTCGCGCAGTGACGCAAGAAATCTCCAAAGCGAAGATAGTGAAATAAATCAAATACACGAATATTTCTTTTATTTATAAACGAAATCACCATAATTTCTTTTAAAAATAAAAATAAATTCACGCTTGTTGATTACATTAAAAATCAATTACTTTCTACAATCTCTCTAGGCAAAAAATGGAGATTAACCGTATGAAAGTCATCGTCTTAGGTTCCGGAATTATTGGTACGTCGTCTGCCTGGTTTTTACATAAGGCAGGCCACGACGTTACCGTCATAGAGCGTCAGCCCGGTGCCGCACAGGAAACAAGTTTTGCCAATGGTGGCCAGATCTCGGTATCGCACGCCGAACCCTGGGCCAACCCCTCAGCGCCGATGAAGGTATTGAAGTGGCTGGGAAAGGACGATGCGCCTTTGCTTTTCCGGCCACGCGCCGAGTTACTGCAATGGCTTTGGGGCTTAAGTTTTCTGCGCGAATGCACGCAGAGACGCACGGACGAGAATATTCGCCAGATCGTTGCCATTTCAGAATACAGTCGCCAGACGCTGCAAGCGCTGCGCGCAGAAACCGGCATCAGCTACGACTGCCTGAGTAAAGGCATACTGCACTTTTATACCGATCAGAAAGAATTTGACATTTCGCTTCCTGCTGCCAGACTGATGCGCGATCTGGGCTGTCCGCGCCAGTCTATCAGCGCCGACGAAGTCATTAAAATTGAACCCGCGCTGTCACGTATCCGCGACAAAATTGTCGGCGGCGATTTCACCGAAACTGACGAATCTGGCGATGTCTATAAATTTACCAGCGGCCTGGCAAAAAANNGTGATGGCGATGGGAAGTTTTTCGCAACCGCTATTGCAACCCCTGGGCATACACTTGATGCTCTATCCCGGCAAAGGCTACTCTGCCACCTATGACATCAGCAATTCAGATGCGGCGCCGACGATATCGCTAACGGATGATGGCTACAAACTGGTGGTGTCGCGCTTAGGTGATCGCCTGCGCGTGGCAGGCACCTGTGAAATCAACGGTTACTCACGTGATTTGAACACCGCCCGCTGCGAAGCGATTACGCAGCGCACCCGCGAATTATTCCCTGATGCCTGCAATTACGACAGCCCGACTTACTGGACCGGATTGCGGCCATTGACGCCATCGAATGTACCTTATATCGGCAAAACGAAATACAGCAATCTCTTCCTCAATACCGGTCACGGCACACTGGGATGGACCATGGGCGCCGGGTCTGGAAGAGCCATCGCCGAGATTGTTTCGGGTCGCTTGCCGCAAGTCGATTTCAAGTTTACCGGAATGGAGTCACGGCCTCAGCAAGGTATTTTACAAACAGCTTAAATGTCGGCAAGCTAAACGAACAGGCAACAAAACATTCAAGACATAGATAGCCTGTCCATGCTGGGTTACAAGCCATTCTGGCGCAAAACCCTGATGGACAGGGCGTCATCATTTCATCGCTGATTCCGTATCAAAAGCAGCCTGGTCACGATCCCCGGTCAGCCTACTTTGCTACCCTCACCGACAGCTCTTCCACCTTCTCGTCAAAGACGATACGAGTCGAAAACTTGGCGCGCTTCATCGGAAAGCGCGAATGAAAGTGCCGCACGTTTCCTGAGCCGGAAATGACTCTTCGTACAAATTGATAATAGGCATCCATGTCGATGACATGTATCGCCAGAAAATAATCGTATTCACCAGAAACGAAATAGCATTGCATGACCTCCGCCTCTTTGTTCATGCAAGCCTCGAATTCGCGCATGTATTCATCCGACTGGTTGGTCAGTGATATCTCCAAGAACGCCAACATGCCATAGCCCAGCGCGAATGGGTCGACCATCGCCACTTCAGCGCTGATGACTCCCGCATCGCGCAGCTCTTTGATGCGGCGTAAACAGGTAGGTTGAGAAATATGCAGCTTGTCAGCCAAAATTCTGGTCGAGATCTGATTGTTTTTTTGCAGCAAGTTCAGCAGCTTGCGATCGAGCTTGTCAAGTGTTCGGTTTAGGGTCATATAAAAAAACGTCAAATTTGTAAAAAAACCATACAAAATAGCTTTGAAAAAGATTTTTTCTGTTGTACCTTCTTGCTGTTCAGTTATCTGAATAAGTCAGAGATGCTTATGCTAGTCCTACTTTTTTAAACCTTAGGAGTATGTTCATGTCGTTCAAAATTAAAATGATCCCACTGGCTGGCGCAATTGCTTTCGCTTTCGCTGGTACAGCGGCTGCGCAAGAAATGATCGTCAAAATCGGTCACGTTGGTCCTATCTCCGGTGCAATTGCTCATCTAGGTAAAGACAACGAAAACGGCGCCAAAATGGCGATCGAAGAATTAAACGCTAAAGGCGTTATGATCGGCGGCAAAAAAGCTAAATTCGAATTGTTGGCTGAAGACGATGCTGGCGATCCGAAACAAGGCACAACCGTAGCACAAAAATTAGTTGATGCAAAAGTAAATGGCGTTATTGGCCATTTGAACTCTGGTACAACTATCCCAGCTTCCAGCATCTACAACTCCGCTGGTATCGTGCAGATTTCTCCTTCAGCGACTAATCCTAAATATACACAACAGGGCTTCAAAGGCGCGTTCCGCGTCGTTGCCAACGACGGTCAATTGGGCGGCACATTGGGCCGTTATGCGGTACAAATCAACAAAGCGAAAAAAGTCGCGGTGATTGATGATAAAACTGCCTACGGTGAAGGCGTTGCCGCTGAATTCATGAAAGGCGCTAAAGGCAAAGGCGCAGAAATCGTTGTGCAAGAACATACCACTGACAAATCGACAGATTTCAGCGCGATCCTGACCACCATCAAGGCAAAGAAACCTGACGTGATCTTCTTCGGCGGTATGGATGCGGTTGGCGGCCCTATGCTGCGTCAAATGAAAGCGCTTGGCATCAATGCCAAGTTCATGGGCGGCGACGGCCTGTGCTCAGGCGAATTGCCGAAACTGGCTGGTGATGGCATAGGCGAAGGTCAGGTTGTTTGTGCCGAAGCTGGCGGTGTTGTTGATTCACAGAAAAAAGGCATGGATGACTTCAAAGCTGCTTACAAGAAGAAATTCGGTATCGATGTACAGATTTACGCTCCTTACGTTTATGACTCAGTCATGGTAATGGTAGAAGCAATGAAACAGGCAAACTCTGCTGAACCTGCAAAATACCTGCCTGCGCTGAAGAAAATCCATTACAAAGGCGTTACCGGTGATATCGCATTTGATGACAAGGGCGACATCAAAGACGGCGCACTGACTTTGTATACATACAAAGGCGGCAAACGCGAGATAGTATCTGTAGTTAAGTAAACAAATCAGATTCGCTCAATAAAAATGCGACCTGCCGTAAAGCAGGTCGCATTTTTTATGTTCAAGACAATGTGACATAAAAAAACCCGGTAAATACCGGGTTTTTTTATGAGTTTTAAAATTACTTAGCTGCCAATACCCACTTAACTAAAGTACGTGCATCCGCTTCACTCACTTGTGGATTCGCCGGCATAGGAATCGCGCCCCAAATACCGCTGCCGCCCTTGATCACTTTGGCAACCAGCTTGTCTTCCGCTGTTTTGTCTCCATCATATTTTTTAGCGACGTCCTTGAAAGCAGGACCGACCACTTTATTGGCCACTGCATGACACGCCATGCAATTTTTTGTTTTTGCCAGATCCGCATTCGCCATCGCTGAGCCAGACGCAAACAATACTGAAGCTGCTAAGGTGACACCGACTAATAATGATTGTTTCATTGTTCTCTCTCCAGGTTAAAAAAAGCTACGGGGTATTTTACAGCTTTTCCGTAGAATACAAATAGAACGGTTTTGCACGGGCTGCGGTTGACCTCAGGTAAAATTACTCCTATGATTTATCAAAAGGAAAATCACAAATGCCACTCATCATCATCATCGCCATACTCACCTTGCTAAAATATTTAGAAGTGGCCTTTCTTGATTCGCTCTCCTGGTGGTGGATTGTCGGCTTAATGGGATTTGCGTTTTTATGGTTTGAATTTTTTGAACGTTTGCTAGGCCTGGATAAAAGCAAAGCAGATAGCCAAACCGAAGTAATGAAAAAGAACCGGCTCAAGCGTTCTTTCGACAAGAAAAAATAAATTCCCACGCCTGTGCAGATACGGAGCGGCGATAGAATAAACCATACGGCCCTTGATCAATCTGCGCATTCCCTTGATCTGCGTCAGCGTTTTGTGCGACTATCCTGCAGAACAAGCAGATCAAGCTTACTTGCTGCCCTTTGATAAAAATAAACTCGCACTGGCTCACCCGCAACATGTCGCTACCGCCCCCAGGCAAGCGCTTATCTGGCAGCCCCTAGATGAACATTGAACTGCGTCAGCTCCGTTATTTTTTAGCCGTTGCTGAAGAAATGCACTTTGGCCGTGCGGCCAAAAAACTGCACATGACACAACCGCCCCTGTCGCAAACCATACAGAGCCTGGAAGCGGCACTGGGGACGCCTTTGTTCACGCGCAGTACACGCAGTATTGCATTAACACCTGCAGGTACGGCCCTGATACCCGAAGCACGCAAACTGCTAGCGCAAACACAATCGCTGCCGCTGCTTGCACAACGCGCGGCATCTGGTGAGACCGGGCATTTATCTCTGGCTTTTGTGTCAATCGCCGACTACAGCGTTTTACCCCCTTATTTGCGTCAATTCCGCGAATCGCATCATGACGTGAGCATAGAATTACGCGAGGCAACCAGC
>CXWL01080223.1_pt1 | contig 28002 bp, 33 predicted proteins | sample 590931 | NCBI WGS metagenome assembly CXWL01 (sample SAMEA3498368, study PRJEB10139) | groundwater metagenome | biome: water well; material: biofilm material | place: Germany | collected 2015-04-27 | reverse complement strand
AAGTGGCGATGGTCTACGGCCAGATGAACGAGCCGCCAGGTAACCGTCTGCGCGTCGCGCTGACCGGCCTGACGATCGCCGAGTCGTTCCGTGACGAAGGCAAAGACGTTCTGTTCTTCGTGGACAACATCTACCGCTTCACCCTGGCCGGTACCGAAGTATCCGCACTGCTGGGCCGTATGCCTTCCGCAGTGGGTTACCAGCCTACCCTGGCCGAAGAGATGGGCCGCCTGCAAGAGCGCATCACCTCGACCAAGACCGGTTCGATCACCTCGATCCAGGCCGTGTACGTCCCAGCGGACGATTACACCGACCCGTCGCCTGCAACCACCTTTGCTCACCTGGACTCGACCGTTGCCCTGTCGCGCGACATCGCCTCGCTGGGTATCTACCCTGCGGTCGACCCGCTCGACTCGACCTCGCGCCAGCTCGATCCGCTCGTCGTCGGCCAGGAACACTACGACACCGCGCGCGCTGTCCAGGGCACCCTGCAGCGCTACAAGGAACTGCGCGACATCATCGCGATTCTGGGCATGGACGAGCTGGCTCCTGAAGACAAGCTGCTGGTCGCGCGTGCACGCAAGATGCAGCGTTTCCTGTCGCAGCCATTCCACGTTGCTGAAGTGTTTACCGGTTCGCCAGGTAAGTACGTTTCGCTGAAAGACACGATCAAGGGCTTCAAGATGATCGCGTCGGGCGAACTGGACCACCTGCCAGAACAAGCGTTCTACATGGTTGGCACGATCGAAGAAGCAATCGAAAAAGCCAAGAAGCTCGGTTAATACGGCTCCTTCACACCGATAGGACACACATGGCACACACTATTCACGTTGACGTCGTATCGGCNNTGGCCGCGAAGAAGAAGAATTCGTCTTCGTCGCGGGCGGCCTCCTGGAAGTGCAGCCGAACGCAGTGACGGTCCTGGCCGATACCGCGATTCGCGGTCACGACCTCGACGAAGCAAAGGCGATTGAAGCCAAGAAGTTGGCCGAAGAGGCGCTGGTCAACAAGGAATCGAAGATCGACTACGCGAAAGCGCAGTCCGAGCTGGCCACCGCAATCGCCCAGCTGGCGGCAATCGCCCGCCTGCGCAAGTCGCGGTAAGCACGGCACGCATCACAAGAAAGGCAGCCTCGGCTGCCTTTTTTAGTGCGCCCAGCATGGGCGCACTCTTGGAGGTGCAAGTCCTCCCGTAAGCTGACCATAGCGAACGAAGTGAAGCGCAACTGCGGAAGGGCGACCGACCGTGGAGAGCAAGCGTGGATCGAACCTGCGCGCCGATGAACAAGAATCGGATAGCGCGTCAACCACGATGTACTGATGGATCGTCTCAGGAAACGCATCGACGACGCCGGAATGATCCGGTTGATCCGTGCGATCAGCGGCGATCATCGCTTTCGGCACACTTATTGACATATCTCAAACTTTGCACTGACGCGATTCAACGATACGAGAACATAATAGAAGCGAACTGTGCCGCACTCAAGGTTGAAGAACACTGCGACCAACCACGCCACGCGCTACTAAATGTTTGGGGCTGGTCGCACGGACGACTGCGGCTAAAGACCTGCCGTCTTGGCGTGAACTGGGCCGTTTCTGCACCTAAAACTGTTCCACTATCCGTGCGCCACACTGTTTAGCCAGGCGGGTGCGACGCCGCCTTTAAATGTCGCGACACAGGAGGCAATAGAATGAAAATGCTGCTGACAGTAGAATTCCCAACTGAGCCTTTCAACTCCCTGGTCCGAAGCGGGACAGTGGGCGAGATCATCGGCCGTATCCTCGAAACAATTAAGCCCGAGGCAGCCTACTTCACTGAGCAAGACGGAAAGCGAGGGGGGTTCTTCATTATCGACTTAGAAAATCCGTCTGATGTGCCATCCTTTGCAGAGCCGTTTTTTCTGCAATTCCAGGCCACCTGCAAATTTCGCATCCTGATGACCCCGGCCGATTTGCAGATTGCTGGCCTCGACGACCTCGGTAAAAGGTGGGCGTGACAAGCACCAAGCGAAGGTATAGCGCGGCGAAGATCAGTTCAGGGCTCTGCCGTTCGAGGTAGCGGGCAGCCCAGGTCCCCCTAATCAAGTTCCGCTCTGGGGCGTCACCGGGCGCCGCCCAAGGACTACCCACTATGCATCTGTCTGCTCGGCCATTTCCAGTGCGTCGTCTACCTCAATGCCTAGATACCGCACCGTGCTCTTCGGCCGGGTGTGGCCGAGCAGGAGCCGTACCGCGCGCAAATTCTTGGTGCGGCGGTAGATGAGGGTGGGCTTGGTCCGCCGCATTGTGTGGGTGCCATACGCGGTTGCGTCGAGGCCAGATCAGCGAATATGCTGTCGGTACATTCGCTTGGCTGATGCAGAGTGCGGCGGTAAACGCTAAAGGCGACCTCACAGGCGGTGGCTTTTCGGAGGTCCGCTTCTTCAACTGTGGTTCCAATGAGTTGCAAGCCGACGCCTAGCATCGCTGAACCGCACGCGACGCCGATCACCTGCGCGCCCGTGGCCGCATCCCTAGTGCGCGCCGGCCAGCCGCAACGCCACCTTGTGACGAAAATACCCATCCTGCAGATAGCGATACAGGTTTGCGCCCGGGCACACGGTCTGCGCCGAATAGTCCTTGTGGCCGTGAATGCCGTCCAGCGACACCGTGTACTTCGATGCAAGCAGCGCCATCAGGTCGACCACCGCGTCGAGCTGCTTCCGGTTCGGCTCGACTTCCTCGAAATTGCCCACCACTTCGATCAGCGCGTGCCCCTTCGGGTCGTACTCGGTATTGGTGTCGCCCGCGTACTCGAGCTTGCGGCCCTCGTAGGTGCGGCCGTCGAGGTCGATGATGTAGTGGTAGGGAATGTCGAGCCACTGCCTGGTGCCGCGCGACCAGGCTTGCAGCTTGCGCAGGTACTGCACCGGGTCCTTGCCCACCGGGAAAGGCTCGCCCTGGTGGTGCAGCGTGATGTGGGTGATCGCCTGCTTGCGCGCCAGGGCAGGATCGGCCGGGGTGCCGCCCCAGTCGGCGACCGGCACGATGCGCCGTTCGACTGCGGACAAGGGCTCCGCAGCGGCGGCGGCAGGGGCGAACAGGATGGCAAGGGCGCACAGCGCCGGCGCGAGGGGATTCCCGATGGTCATCGACAGCAAACTCCGGATGGAATGGAGCGCTATCTTTCCACGTTTTCGCCGGTATGCCAAATCGCTCGGTCAAAAGTGCCGCCCGGCGCCGCGAATCGGCTCCTCAGCCGTGCCATTTGCAGCGCGGATGGTGCTTCAGGGCAGCGCCATCCTTTCAAGCGAACTGTTACGCTTTGAGCATCTCCACAGCCCATCCCTTGCCTGCCATGAAGCCTATTCGCCAGATCCTGGAGGACTCCCTCACCATCGCCGTGCTCGGCCTGTCGCCCAAACCCGAGCGCGCCAGCCTCGGAGTCGCCGCCTACCTGCAAGCGCAAGGCTACCGGATCGTGCCGGTCAATCCAATCTACTCTGGCCAGCACATCCTCGGCGAACAGGTATACCCGACCCTGCGCGACGCTGCCGACGCGCTGGCGGCCGACGGCGTGCGGATCGACGTGGTCGAGTGCTTCCGCAAGTCGCCCGAAATTCCCGCCATCGCGCGCGAGGCCATCGCGGCGCGCGCCGGCTGCCTGTGGATGCAGCTCGGCATTGAGAACCAGGCCGCCGCCGACATGGCCAGCGCCGCCGGGCTCGATGTCGTGATGAACCACTGCATGAAAATCGAGCACGCCAAGATGCTGGGCGCGGCGGAGGCTATATGAACGCCCGCGAGCGCTTCAGGGCCGGCAAGAACTTCAAGCTGCGCGAGGAGGACGCCGACGACAAGCCGCTGCGCATTGGCGACAACGGCGACAGCAAGAGCGAGGTCAAGCAGGACGAGCGCGAACAGACCGTGCAGCTGACCGACCAGATCGCCTTGTTGCAGGAGATGCTGTACGCGCAGCGCAAGCACAAGGTGCTGGTCGTTCTGCAGGGCATGGATACCTCCGGCAAGGACGGCACCATCACCGCCCTGTTCAGCCGTATCAATCCGATGGGCCTGCGCGCGGTCGGCTTCAAGGCGCCGACCGCGATCGAGCTGGCGCACGACTTCCTGTGGCGCATCCATCCGCACGTGCCGGTGCCGGGCGAGATCGCCATCTTCAACCGCAGCCATTACGAGGACGTCTTGATTACCATCGTGCAAGGGATGATCGACGACAAGGAATGCAAGCGCCGCTACCAGCACATCCTCGACTTCGAGCGCATGCTGGCCGAGACCGGCACCGTCATCGTCAAGCTGTTCTTGCATATCTCCAAGGAGGAGCAGCGCGCGCGGCTGCAGGCGCGGCTCGACGACCCGGACAAGCAATGGAAATTCGACGAGAACGACCTGGTCCAGCGCAACAAGTGGGATGAGTACCAGCAGGCCTACCAGCGCGCCATCGCGGCCACCGATGCCGACCACGCGCCGTGGTACGTGATCCCGGCCAATTCGAAGACCCACCGCAACCTGCTGGTCTCGACCTTGCTGCTGGAAATCATGCAGGACCTGAAGCTGAGTTTTCCGAAGCCCAATCCGGCATTCGCCAAGCTCAAGGTCGAATAGCGCGCGTCAGCTCGCGTACGGCTGGCTGCCGGCAAACGACGTGGGCGACAGCGCCGCCAGCCTGGGCAGCGCGGCCGCCTTCGGCAAGTGGATCAGCACGCTGTCCGAGTCGTCGTCGAGCAAATCGATCAGGCTGGCGAACAGCGACTTTTCGTCGGGCGATCCGGCCGTGTGCAGCGCCAGGTCGCGTGCGATGTCGCGCAGGCGCCACTGGATCTCGCACGTGGCGACGGCCTTCTCGAACATCAGCACGCCATCGTGCGCATCGTTCAGGCCATGGTTCAGGTTCAGGTAGGTATCCAGCCCGGTGCTGATGAAGGCGCGCTGGATGGTCTGGATCCGTTCCAGCGTGCGGCCCAGCAGGTCGCGCGCGTGGGGCGACTTGGCGCCCGGTCCGTCCAGCAGGTCCTGGCCCTTTTCCAGCACCGCGCAGATGCGCCGGAACAGGCGGCGCGCATCCTCGCGGCCACCGGCCTCGTCGTGCGAAGCCGGATCGGTGGGCGCTTGCAGCCGCAGCGCGCCGGAAATGGCCGAGACCAGTTCGCGCGCGTGTTCGCCCGGCACGATCTTGAGCGCCAGTTCGGCCCGTTCGAGCGGATTGTCCTTGCCGAGCACGCCGGCGATCATCTCGGCGACCGACACCGCATGGCCCGGCCCGCTGATGCGCTTGCCCGGCGTCTGGCGCGGATAGCCGGTGCCGTCGAAGCGTTCGTGGTGTTCCGCCACGGCGCGCCCGACCGCATGCGGATACGCACCCAGTTCGGTGACCAGCAGCTGGCCGAGGCGCGGATGCACCACCAGGTGGGCCCATTCGTGCGGCAGCAGGCGCTTGCCCGGATCCAGGTAGGCGGGGGCGATGTACAGTTCGCCGATGTCGTGCAGCAGCCCCGCCAGGCCCGCGGCCATCTGCTCGTCGTCCGGCAGCCGCAGCTTGCCGGCCATGCCGATCGACAGCAGGCTGACGCTGACGGCGTGTTCGACGGCGTGCTGGCCGTCGTGGTCGGCCAGGGTCAGCAGCAGGCCGATGGCGTCGCCGAACGCCATCTTGGACAGCTGCGCCAGCGCCGCGCCGGCGTTGCCTCCGGTGGCGTCCAGGATGCGCTTGATCGGCAGGCTGGTGTCGACCAGGCGCGTGGCGGTGCGCACGATGAGGGCGGTGTCGACCGGCTCGTCCACCCGCAGCGACGATTCGATGGTTTTCTTCAGCTTGCGGCCCGAGAAGGCTTCGAAGTGCTCGGCGCCGACACGGCCGCCGCGGGCGATGACGCTGACCCCGTGTACATCGACAATGTCCTGCGTCGCCGTGACCACCTTCGCTTCGGCCAGTTGCATCAGCTTGTGCAGGAAGTGCTTGTTGACGGCGGTGTTCAGGGCAATGTCCGACATGGGCGACTTCCTTATGAGATGTTTGGATCATACCAAACATTGCCACACAGAACTATTCTGATCACAAGTTTACGGCAAACAACCAACAAGGTGGAATGCCTGCCCGGCGAGTGCGCGGTCCGGGTCGTTGCGCGGAGGCTGGCGATTTGACATAGAATGAATCCCCGCTCACCTGACCGTATGGAAAAGATAATGTTCAAGACCTCAGCGTTCGCAATGCTGTCCCTGTCCGCCGCTATGCTGTCGGGTGCGCCTTTCGCCGCGCACGCCCACGAGCCCGTCGCCGCGCCGGTCGCGACCAGCTGCCCGGCCATCCTGAAGCAGACCTTCAACCGCCTGCAGGACGAGGCGCCGCAGGACTTGTGCCAGTACGCGGGCAAAGTGGTGCTGGTGGTGAACACGGCCAGCTACTGCGGCTTCACCAAACAGTACGACGGGCTGGAAAAGCTGTACGCCAAGTACGGCAAGCAGGGCCTGGTAGTGCTGGGCTTTCCGTCCAACGACTTCGGCAAGCAGGAACCGGGCAGCTCGAAGGAGATTGCCGATTTTTGCTATAACACCTACGGCGTGAAGTTCCCGATGTTCGCCAAGTCCTCGGTCAGCGGCGTCAACCCGAATCCGCTGCACGCGAACCTGATCAAGCAGACCGGCAAGGAGCCGAAGTGGAATTTCACCAAGTACCTGATCGGCCGCGACGGCAAGGTGCTCGAGCATTATCCGAGCAAGGTCACGCCGGAAGACAAGCAGCTGGTCGCACGCGTCGAACAGGCGCTCGGCTCCTGAAGCGCCAACTCCACCGGGGTCAGAGCTAGCTCTGACCCCGGCTCTGCCTCGCTGAGCTGCTGCGGCATTAGGGTCGGCATCAGGGTCAGACTTAGCTCTGACCCCTCGCTGAGCTGTAGTGAGTGCTCACTGCACCAGGAACGCCCGCAGGGGGCCGCGCAGGGCATTGCAGACCACGATGTCCTCGGCGCTCTCCAGCATGTGGCGGGTGATGACGCGTTCAGCCGCATTCCACGCCGGCGCGTTCAGCAGCACCGCGCGCATGATCCCGGGCAGCACGCCGCACGACAGCGGCGGCGTGAGCCAGCACCCGTCAATCCGCACGAACACGTTTGAACGGCCGCCTTCGGTCAGCTCGCCACGCTGGTTGAAGAACAGCGTGTCGAACCCGCCTTGCTGCTCGGCCGCGCGCCAGGCCGCGTCGTAACGCGAGCGGATACTGGTCTTGTGGCGCGCGAACAGGTCGTCGGCGCAAGTGGCATCTTCGGCCAGCAGCAGGGCGACCGGCTCGGTGATGGGGGTGAGCGGCGCGCTCTGGATGGTGAATAGGCCGGCCTGGCCGAGCGCCAGCCGCAGCCGGTAGCGTACGCCGGGCGCGAACGCGGCGCAGGCGTTTTCCAGCGCGCTGCACGCGGCGTCGGGATCGAACCGGAACCCGAAGTAGCGCGCCGACGCCGCCATCCGCGCCAGGTGCAGGTCGCGGTGGCGACATCCCTCGTCATGGCTGGCGCGCAGCGTCTCGAATACCTCGAACTGGTTTTCCAGCCCGGTCAGGAAGCGCGCCTTCAGCTGGCATTCGGCGTATTCGTCGGCAGCGACGCTGTCGAACACGATGCCGGCGCCGACCCCCAGTTCGCCGGCGCGCACGCCGCCGCTTTGCGGTTGCAGCGCCAGCGTGCGGATTGGCACCGACAGGCAGAAGTCGCCTATCGGCGCGCCGGCGCCCGGCGGATCGAACCAGCCGATCGCGCCAGTGTAGATGCCGCGCGGCGCCGGTTCCAGCTCGCGGATGATCTCCATGGTGCGCCGCTTGGGGGCGCCGGTGATCGAGCCGCACGGGTACAGCGCCGCGAAGATGTCGGCCAGCGAGGCGTCCGGCCGCAGCGTTGCAGTCACCGTCGACGTCATCTGCAGCACGCTGCTGTAGCGCTGGACGTCGAACAGGGCGCGCACGGCGACGCTGCCGGTGACCGCGATCCGTCCCAGGTCGTTGCGCAGCAGGTCGACGATCATCAGGTTTTCCGCGCGGTTCTTGGTGTCGGCCGCCAGCGCGCTTGACCTGCGCGCGTTCTCGGCGTCGTCGGCCGCTGCCGGCGCGGTGCCTTTCATCGGCCGCGCCAGCAGCTCGCCGCCGGCGTGGCGGATGAACAGCTCGGGCGACAGCGACAGCAACGCGCGGCCGTCCGGCAGCGCCACCAGCGCGCCGTACGGCACCGGCTGGCGCGCGCGCAGGCGCGCATACAGCGCGTGGATCGAGCCGAATGCGTCGAAGCGCAGGCGATAAGTGTAGTTCACCTGGTAGGTGTCGCCGGCGGCGATCAGTTCATGGATGCGGGCCAGCGCCTCGGTGAATTCGGCCTCGCCGATATTCGCGCGCACCGCGCCAATGCCGGCCGGGCCTTCGCCTTCAATGGTGCGCGCGGCCAGCCAGGCCGCCACCTGCGGCGCCGACAGGTGCTCGCACTGCTCGAACAGCAGCACCTGTCCCAGCGCACCGGGCGCCGCGTGCGCGTCGACGCCGAGCAGGTGGCCGCCCAGTTCGTACGTCAGCAGCGAGACCGCGTACAGGCCGCGCGCGAGCGCTTCCTGCATCTGCGCCAGCAGCTGCGGCCATCGCGCCGCGTCGACGCATTCGAGGCTGCCGGCAAGGCGGGTGTAAAGGCGCGAGCGCGCCACAGCCGGATCAGCGGCGCTGGCGTCGTCAAGCAGGGCGAAACAGTCGGCGGAATTCATGGCGATACGGGCGGTGCGCTTTCCTCAGGCGGCAAGCAGAAGCGCGATTTGCAGGGTGGTGCCCTCAGTCGGATTTTGCTTGAAGCCGCTCTTGGCATAGCGATGCCAGCGGCCCACCACATAGCTTACCAGCAGGCTGGCGCGCGCGCCGACATCGGCTTCGGCGCCGTGGCCCTGGGTCGCGGCGAGCCGCAGCGACTGTTTGCAGGCCAGCTCCACTTTGTCGTAAAACTGGTTCATGCGCAGCTGCAGGCGGTCGTCCTCATTGACCAGCGCGTCGCCGATCAGCACCCGCGTCATGCCCGGGTTGCTGGCCGCGAAACCGAGCAGCATCTGCAGGATCGCGTGGGCCTGGTCGACACCGCCATCCTCGCGCTCCGAGATCTGGTTGATCAGGCCGAACACGCTCGACTCGATGAAGTCGATCAGGCCCTCGAACATCTGCGCCTTGCTGGCGAAGTGGCGGTACAGCGCCGCTTCCGACACGTCGAGCCGCGAGGCCAGCGCCGCAGTGGTGATCTTCTCGCCTTTCGGCTGTTCCAGCATTCCCGCCAGGGCCTGGAGGATTTGCAGTTTGCGCTGGCCCGGCTTGATGCTTGCCATGTGATCTCGACGAAGTAAGGGTTAGGTTCAGCGCAGCCGGTGCAGGCGGGCGGGCAGCTGTCGGACAGATTTTACTTTGACATCGACGTAAGCGGGGCGTTTTAGCATTCGCGGCAGCGCCGCCTTGCCGCTCGGGTCGCTCATGCGCAGGTACTGGGTGATCCACACGGTGCGCACGCCAAGCTGGCTGGCGCTGCGCAGGTTGGCCAGCGTGTCCTCGACCAGGATGCAGCGGCGCGCCGCCACGCCGTGCCGGCGCAGCAGTCGGCGCAGCATCAGCTTCGACGGCTTCGGGCGCAGTTGCCCGTGCACCCGCATGTTCTCGATCGCGATGTGGTGGCTGAAGTGGCGTTGCAGCCCGAGGTGGCGCATCACGTCGCGCGAATAGGTGGTGGGCGCGTTGGTGAGCAGGATCTTGCGGCCCGGGAGGCTGCGCAGCAGGCGCGCCAGTCCCCGTTCGGCGCGGATCATCTGCTGCAGATCGGACAGGTCGTGGGTCTGGCGCAGGAAATCGGCGGCGCTGACCTGATGGTGCCTGATCATGCCGAGCAGCGTGGCGCCGTAGCGCTTCCAGTAGCCCAGGCGCGCCGCGTCGACCCGCTCCGCGCTGGCCGGTCCGTCGATGTCGCCCAGCACGCGCCCGATGTAGACGTTCATGTTGGCGCTGATCATCGGGAAGATCGCCTGCGACGCATCATGCAAGGTATTGTCCAGATCGAACAGCCACAGGGGAGGGGAAGAGGTAATATTTGGCACGCTCAGGTTCGGGCAAAAACATCGGAGGAATCGAATGCGACGTCAGATTATAGTGGTCTTCCTGTGGCTGTACTGTCTGGCCCTCGCCCCGGCCTTCGCGACCGAGCGCGGCGCGCTGTTCAAGGTGAGCGGCGGGACGCATTCGATGTATCTGTTCGGCACCATGCATGTCGGCCTGCCGGAATTCTATCCGCTCGAGCCGCGCATCGCCCAGGCGGTGGCGGCGGCTCCCACGCTGGCGCTGGAAATCGATCCCACGCCCGATCCCGCCGTGGCGGCAAAGGCAATGCGCGAGCACGGCATGGCCGGCGCCGGGGTGGCCATGCCGGCGCCGCTGGCGGCGCGCCTTGCGCGCGCGCTGGAGAAGGCCGGCATCGACGCCGCCGCCGCCGCGCCGCTCAAGCCGTGGCTGGTGGCGATGATCCTCACGATGGGCGAATTCGAAGCGCAGGGCTACCGCTCCGACCTGGCGGTGGACGCCCACCTGGCCGCGCTTGCGCGCGCCGGCAAGACCAAAGTGGTGGAACTGGAATCGGTCGCCGCGCAGATGGCGCTGTTCGACCGCCTGAGCGACGCCGAGCAATGGCGCTACCTCGATGAAAGCATCGCGATGATCGAGTCGGGCNNCGGCGCGCGCTCGATGCGATTGCCGAGAGCGTGGAAAACGACGCCACCTTCTCGGGCCGCTTCACCCGCGAGGTGCTGCTCGACGGGCGCAACGGCGCACTGGCCGACAAACTGCTGGAGCTGCTGAAGCGGGAAGACAACACCGTGGCGGCGATCGGAGTGCTGCACCTGCTCGGCAAACGCGGCGTGCCGGCGCTGATGCGCGCGCGCGGCGTGACGGTGGAGCGGGTGTACTGAGGGGGGACTTGCGGGTGCACCGGGGAGATGGTGCCCTTTACGTGGATTGAACACGTGGCCTCTCCCTTACCAAGGGAGTGCTCTACCACTGAGCTAAAAGGGCGACAGGTCTGGCGGGAGGCCCCGCCAAAATCTTTAGTGCGACCGGATCATAGTGCCAAAAGCCTGTTCGGTCAAGACTTCGAGCAGTAAAGAGTGCTCGATGCGGCCGTCGATGATGTGCACCGTGTTCACGCCCGACTTGGCCGCGTCCAGCGCCGATGAGATCTTGGGCAGCATGCCGCCCGAGATGGTGCCGTCGGCAAACATCTCGTCGATCTCGCGCGCCGACAGGTCGGTCACCAGGTTGCCCTTCTTGTCCTGCACGCCGGCGATGTTGGTCATCATGATCAGCTTCTCGGCTTTCAGGATTTCCGCGATCTTGCCGGCCACGACGTCGGCGTTGATATTGTAGGCCTGGCCATCCTGGCCGAAGCCGATCGGCGAAATGATCGGGATGAAGGCGTCGTCCTGCAGTGCCTTGACCACGGCCGGATTGATCGCATCGATCTCGCCGACGAAGCCGATGTCGAGGAATTCGCCCGGGTTTTCGCGGTCCGGCATCGCCATCTTGCGGGCGCGGATCAAGCCGCCGTCCTTGCCGGTCAGGCCAACCGCCTGGCCGCCGTAGTGATTGATCAGCATCACGATGTCCTGCTGGACTTCGCCGCCCAGCACCCACTCGACTACTTCCATGGTCTCTTCGTCGGTGATGCGCATGCCCTGCACGAAGGTGCCCTGCTTGCCGATTTTCTTCAACGCGTTGTCGATCTGCGGTCCGCCGCCGTGCACCACGACCGGATTCATCCCGACCAGCTTGAGCAGGATGACGTCGCGCGCGAAGCCGTGCTTGAGGCGCTCGTCGGTCATCGCGTTGCCGCCGTATTTGATGACGATGGTCTTGCCGTGGAAATTGCGGATGTACGGCAGGGCCTCGGCCAGGATTTGCGCCTTGATCTGCGGGGACACCGCAGCCAGGTCGTCGTGCTGGTCGGTCTTGATGTTGGTGATGGCAGCGGTCATGGCAGGTCCAAATGAATTTTGACGAGATTTTACAGGCAAGCGGGCTAGCGCTGGGGCCATTATATGGCGATCTTGTTGTATTTTAATTCCCGATCCGCTAATGTAAGCCGGATATGACCGCCACCCTCACACTCCACGGCCAGCTCGAGGCGATGCGACCCCAGCTTGTGCGGTTTGCACAGTTGCAGCTTCGTAATGAAGCGCTGGCCGAAGATGCGGTCCAGGACGCGCTGATGGCGGTGCTGGAGAAGCCGGACAGCTTTCGCGGCCAGTCGTCGCTGCGCACCTACGTGACGGGCATCCTGAAGTACAAGATCATCGACAACCTGCGCCTGTCCAGCCGCGAGCGCCCGGTCGAGCGCGCGCAGGAGCAGTCGGAGAGCGACGCCATCGATGCGCTGTTCAGTGCCGACGGCCACACCCGCGACATGCCGCGCCAGTGGGGCGATCCGGACGGCACGCTCGAACAGAAGGATTTTTTCCGGGTGCTGGAAGTGTGCCTCGAGAAGCTGCCGGCCCAGGCGGCGCGCATGTTCATGATGCGCGAGTGGCTCGGGTTCGACACCGAGGAAATTTGTAAGGAATTGTCGATTAGTTCGTCTAATGCCTGGGTGATCTTGTATCGTGCCAGGTTGCGCCTGCGCGAATGCCTGGACCTGAACTGGTTCGGCAAGCGCCCGGGGGCTTGATCGGCACGCTGTCGGAAAGACTATGGAAAAACATCGCACAGGCTGGAAGCCGACTTGCCGGGAAGTGCACCGGCTGGTATCGGAAGGAATGGACCGCGACCTGTCGCTGGTCGAGCGCGGCCGCATGCGGGTGCACCTGATGGTGTGCACCGCCTGCACCCGCTTCAACGGCCAGATGGACCTGTTGCGCCGCGCGATGCGCCAGGGGCCGCCGCCATGAGCGCCTGCAGCCGATGCGGCGCCCAGTTTGGCTGCGCGATGGCGGACGGCGGCGATCATCCGTGCTGGTGCACCGAACTGCCCGCGGCGGTGCCGGTGCCGGGCCAGCCGGCGGCCTGCTGGTGCCCGGCCTGCCTCAAACAACATATTGCCGACCTCGAAAAGGGGCCGCAACCACTACCGGATCGAATTGAATGAATTTAAATGTTGAACACCTCGGCTTTGCCGCCGCTGTGTGTACCACCAGTGCTTTTGTGCCGCAAGTGGTGATGGTGTGGCGCCAGCGCGGCGCGCCGGGAATTTCCACCGGCATGTACCTGATGTTCATCACCGGGGTTGCGCTATGGTTCAGTTACGGCCTGGCGCTGAATTCCTGGCCGATGACCATTGCCAACGGACTGACCTTGTTGTTGTCCATCAGCGTGCTGGCCATGAAGTGGTATTTCGAAAGAGCGCGGCGCCGCACCTGAGCAGTTTACAGGGGGATTACCGCTTGGTCCGGAAAAACCGCATCATTTCGCGGCTGGCATCCGGGCCCTTGCCATCGGTGTAACTTCCGCGCGAACTTCCACCCGACCATGCATGCCCGGCGCCGTGGATCAGCCATTGTTCCGCGTGCGGGGTGCCGTCCTGGTGCTGGTGCACGGTGCGGGTGTAGGCGTGGCCGTCGGGCACGCGGCCCGGCTCGATCACGATTTCCTTCGCCGCATGGTGCGCGCCTCGGGCGATCAGTTCGTCGCCATTGGCAGGATGCACGGTGGTGTCCCGGTCGCCATGGAACACAATGATCGGGATCGCCCGCCCCGGTTCCCGCGGCCGGCCGAACTTGCCCTTCATCGCGGCCAGCGCCGACGGCAGGTCGTGCGCCGAGGCGAACGGCAGCCCCGAGTGCACGCCGACCGCCGCGTACAGGTCCGGATACAAGGTCCCCATGATGGTCGCCATCGCGCCGCCGGCCGACAGGCCCGCCACATACACCTGGGCCGCATCGACCCGATGGCTGGCCATCACGTCGCGCGTGATGCCGGCGATGATCGACGGTTCGCCCTGGTCGCGCGTCTGGTCGACCGCGCTGAACCAGTTCCAGCAGCGCTGGGCATTGGCTTGCTGCGACTGGGCCGGATACACCACCAGGCAATGCATCTCCTCGGCCAGCTGGTTCATTTGCGTGCCGCTGGCAAAATCGACCGGATCCTGGGTGCAGCCGTGCAGCATGACCACCAGCGGCACCGGCTCGTCGCCGGTGTAGCTGCTGGGAACATACAGCTTGTAGCTGCGGGTGCCGGCGGCATTGGTGTGGCTGCCATCGATGAATTTGCCGGGCAGCACTTCGGCCGGGCCGCGCGCGCCGGGCAATCCGGCCCCCAGGTCGAACGAGGGCATCTCGAAATTCGGCATCTTGAATGCGGCCCGCCCGGCGCCCCCGGCGCGGTCGAGGTTGGCCATCATTTCCGGCACGATCCTGCTCATGATTTCTGCCGCGTCCGACATCGGGGCAGGCGCCGGCTGCGGCGCGGATGCCGATTTGGCGGCCGCTTGCGGCTGCGGCGGCGGATTGATGTCGCGCATCGCTTGCGCCTTGGCGGCGGGCTTGGCCGCAGCTTTCGCGGCAGCGCCGCCGCCTTTCAGTACCTTCTGGATCGCCGCAGTCGCTGCGGCCGGTCCCTGACCAAGCAGGGTGCGGGTTGCTGCACGCATTTGCGCGAACAGTTTGTCGTTCAGTTTCATTGGCGTTCCTTATCTCTTGCGCATCATAGGATGCGGCTGGCCAGTGCCGTCTTCACTGCGCTGCTGGCGTGCAGTGAGCCGAGCACAAATATCGATTCGATCGTCGCCACGGCCAGTTCGGCCGGTACGTCGCTGGCGATGCTGGCCATGCCGAGCACCTGGATCTGCAGGCGTTCACCTGCCTGCAATGCCGCTTCCAGGTCCGCTTTCGAGTAGTGATGCATGCCGAGCACCAGGCTCCTGCGCGCAACGGTCTGCCTCACCACTTCGGCATGGGTGCCCAGCTGGTTTCGAATCGCCGTGCGGATCAGGTCCGTCCGGTTCGAATAGAAACCCTCGTTCACCAGCAGGTCGATTTGCCCCAGATCGATCAGGCCAAGGTTAATGGTAATTTTTTCCGAATCGCAATTCTTCGGTTTCAGTTCGCGTGTATCCATAGTCCCAATAATCATCCTCGTGGCATCCGTACACCATCTACATGGATGGTATTGTACAGGCGCACGATCTCAGGTCAAGCGCGATTCGATTGAATGCGCTAATCTGCTCGCCATGAGTCCAGAATTGCAAGCCGGCGTCCGCTTCGAGTGGCGCTACACCGTTCCAGCGCGCGCCACCGTGCCGCAGCTGTACCACGACACCCCGTTCTGCCTCGACATGCCGGACGTGCTGGCCACCGGCTACATGGTCGGCATGATGGAGCTTGCCTGCGTGCACGGCATGATGCCGTTCGTCGACTGGCCGCGCGAACAGAGCCTGGGCACGATGGTGCATTTTTCGCATTTTGCGCCCACGCCGCCGGGCATGACGCTGCGCGTGTCGGGCGAAGTGATCGAGGTCGAAGGGCGGCGCGTCAAGTTCCGGGTCGAGGCCTGGGACGACCTGGAGCGCATCTGCGAGGGCACCCACGAGCGCGTGGTGATCGATCCGGCGCGCTTCGAGGAGAAGCTCGCGCTGAAAAAATCGCGGGGCGGCGCATGAACCCGGAGCAGCAAACCCCGGTGCCGTCGCCCTGCATCAGCCTGTGCGAGATGGCGCCCGATACCGGCCTGTGCCGCGGTTGCCTGCGCACCCTCGACGAAATTGTCCAGTGGGGCGGCGCCGGCGACGACTACAAACGCGCGGTGTGGGCCGAGATCCGGCGCCGCGAAGCCAACATGGCGTTCCGCTAGCATGCAATTTTATAAACCCGCCGCCACCATCACCGGCCCGGCCTACGGCCAGGGCTTCAAGGCCTTCGCGACCCTGCTTACGACGGTGCTGCTCGGCTACGGGGTCAGCATCGCGCTGCGCTTTCCGCTGCTCTCGTTCGGCTTCGGCGTGAAGGCGATGCTGCTGGGCGCCGGCGCGCTGCTGCTGGTCAGCTATTACTGGTTCCTGCGCTCCGAAACGACGATCGACGAGACCGGCATCCGCCAGAGCTTCGTGGTCGACAAGCGGGTCGACTGGCGCGACGTGCGGGGCGCCAAGATGATCGGCATTCCGTACGCCGGCTGGCTGTTCCCGCCGCGGATGGTGGTGCGGACCGGAACCTCGTTCACCACCTTCAACGGCGGCTCGCGCGAACTGCTGATCGAATTCGCCAGGATTTCGCTGGCGTTCCAGATGAAGCGATGAGCGACGCCGCCACGCTTCCGGGCTCGATCCGGATCTTCGAACGCGGCTGGCTCTCGGCCAACAACATCCTGTTCATCGGGCGCGACGAGACCGCGCTGGTCGACAGCGGCTATGTGACGCACGCGCCGCAAACGCTGGCGCTGGTGCGCCACGCGCTGGGCGCGCGCCGGCTCGACCGCCTGCTCAACACCCACCTCCATTCCGACCACTGCGGCGGCAACGCGGCGCTGCAGGCGCACTACGGCTGCCAGACCGCGATACCGGAAGCCGAGGCGCAAGCGGTGCGCGCGTGGGATCAGGATGCGCTCAGCTACAAGGCCACCGGCCAGCAGTGCGCGCGCTTCGGCTTCGACGCCACGCTGGCGCCGGGCGATGAGCTGGTGCTGGGCGACCTGCGCTGGCAGGCGCTGGCCGCGCCCGGGCACGATCCGCGCTCGCTGATTTTCTACTGCGCCGCGGAAGGCATCCTGATATCCGCCGACGCGCTGTGGGAAAACGGCTTCGGCGTGATTTTCCCCGAGCTTGAAGGCGAATCCGGTTTCGCCGAAGCGCGCGACACCCTGGCGCTGATAGGCCGGCTCGATGTGCGCCTGGTGATCCCCGGCCACGGCGCGCCGTTCACCGATGCGAAGGCCGCGCTGGCGCGCGCCGGCTCGCGTCTCGACTACCTGCAGGCCGACCCCAGGCGCAACGCCGAAAACGCGGTCAAGGTGCTGCTCAAGTTCCTGCTGCTCGAACGCCAGCGCATCGCGCTCGGCGAGGTGGCGGCGATGTTCGATTCGATTCCGGTGCTGGCCGGCGCGCGCCGCCGCTTCCTGCACCAGGAGACCGGCGCGCTGGCCGAATGGGCCGCCGGCGCGCTGGTGCGCGCGGGCGTTGCGCGGGTCGACGGCGCCATGCTGGTCAACTGCGATCAGATTAATTAGCGGCGCGATTCCAGCACGGTCGTTCTTTTTTGGTTCTATAATGATGGCCTGAGCTGTTCCGATCAATTCCACGTCCGAGAGTCCGTCATGGCGCTGCCCGTCGCATTGCAAAACCTGTCCCTTCCCGTCATCGGTTCGCCGATGTTCATCGCCAGCGGCCCGGCGCTGGTGGCGGCCCAGTGCAAGGCCGGCATCGTCGGCGCCTTCCCGGCGCTGAACGCGCGTCCGGCCGAGCTGCTCGACACCTGGCTGACCGACCTGGAGGCGGAGCTGGAAGCCTACCGCGCCGCCAATCCGGGCGCGAAGGTGGGGCCGATCGCGGTGAACCAGATCGTGCACCAGTCGAACGACCGGCTCGAGCACGACGTCGAGGTCTGCGTGAAGCACCGGGTGCCGATCATCATCTCGTCGCTGCGCGCGCCGCCCAAGGAGATGCTCGATGCGATCCACGGCTACGGCGGGATCGTGCTGCACGACGTGATTTCGATCCGCCACGCGAAAAAGGCGCTGGAGGCCGGGGTCGACGGGCTGATCCTGGTGGCGGCGGGCGCGGGCGGCCATGCCGGCGCGCTGTCGCCGTTCGCGCTGGTGGGCGAAGTGCGCAAGTTCTTCAGCGGTCCGCTCGCGCTGTCTGGGGCGATCGCCAGCGGCGACGCGATCCTGGCGGCGCAGGCGATGGGCGCCGACTTCGCGTACATCGGCTCGCGCTGGCTGGCCACCAAGGAATCGAACGTGCCCGACGCGTATCGCGATGCGATCGTCGAATCGGCGGCGTCCGACGTGGTGTACACCAACCTGTTCACCGGGGTGCATGGCAATTACCTGAGGAAGTCGATCCTCAATGCGGGACTCGATCCGGACGCGTTGCCGGAATCGGACAAGAGCAAGATGAGTTTCGGGTCGGGCAGCGCCAAGGCCTGGCGCGATATCTGGGGCGCCGGGCAGGGCGTCGGCCTGATGCACGACGTGCCGACGGTGGCCGAGATGGTGGCGCGCCTGAAAGCGGAATACGACGCGGCGCGGGCGCGGCTGGCGCTGTAATGCATCCCGCGCGGGTCAGACCCCGGTGTTTCCGTTGGGGGTCTGACCCAGGTCAGGAACCGTCGCGCCGTGCCAGGTCTTCCGGCCGGATTGCCCACAACCCCGGCAGGTTGCGCCAGTAGCCGTCGAGATCCATCCCGAATCCCACCACGAACCGGTTCGGAATGTTCACCCCCACGATATCGGCCTTCACCGGCTTGACGCGCTTGTGCGTCTTGTCGGCGAACACCGCGATCACCACTTCCGCCGCACCCAGCTCCAGCAAGCGCTGCTTGACCTGCGCCAGCGTCTCGCCTTCGTCCAGGATGTCGTCCAGCAGGACGATGGTGCGCCCGGCCACGCTTTGGCGCGGGATCACTTTCCACACCATGCGGCCGGCCTGCTCGCCTTCGTAGCGGCTCACATGGATGTAGTCGAATTCGAGCGCGAAGCGCAGCTGCGGCAGCAACTGGCCGGTGAACACGACCGCACCGCCCATCACCCCGAGCACCAGCGGGCAGTGTTCGTCGCCCGGATCGCCGAAGCGCCGGTTCAGCGCATCGGCCACATGGGCCACGGCCGTCCTGGCGGCGTGTTGGTCGACGATTTCTTCGGCGTGGGCGAGAAGGGTCTTGGCGCGGGCTAACTGGAACGATTGCATGGTGATCTGCTTGAAAATGAACCTCGCCAATTATCCCGCATAACGCCTCTCCGCATTCGCCGGTAGTTGGATTTACGCCACAGCCTTTCGCTCAGCTGTAGTCGCGCCGGTCTTCGATCACCTTGCCGTCGTCGGGAAGAACGCCCGGCGCTTCCTGCTTCACTTCGCCGCGCAGCTTCGTCACGTCGCGGATCGAGGCGACGATCGCGTCGATCCGGTCCTGCGCCAGCGGCTGCGCGACTTCGCAATGGAGCGTCATCACGTCGTTCGCCATGCTGCCGGTCACCACCAGCCGCGCCCTGGCGATTTCCGGATGGCGGCGCGTGATGTTGACCACCTGCGCCGGATGCACGAACATCGCGCGCACCTTGGTGGTCTGGTCGGCGCGCCCCATCCAGCCCTTGATGCGCACGTTGGTGCGCCCGCAGCCCGACGCCGGGGCATCGACCAGCAGCGCCGACATGTCGCCGGTGGCGAAGCGGATCAGCGGGTAGTCCTGGTTGAACAGCGTAATCACGATCTCGCCGATGTCGCCCGGCGCCACCGGTTCGCCGCTGCCCGGCCGGACGATCTCGAGGATCACGTCCTCGTCCACCACCATGCCGGGATTGAGCACGCCGCCGGTTTCGGTCTCGTAGGCGATGCTGCCGATATCGGCCGAGGCGTAGGTCTGGAACACGTGCGGCACGCCGTTGTCGCGGAACCAGGTGCGCAGCGACTCGGGCAGCGCTTCGGCGCCCATCAGCGCATGCTTCACGCTGCTGATGTCGGCGCCCATTTCGCGCGCCTTCTCGATGATGATGCGCAGGAACGAGGGCGTGCCGACGTAGGTGTCGGGGCGCAGGTCGACCATCGCCTGCACCTGCATTTCGGTTTGCCCGGAGCCGGCCGGGATCACCGTGCAGCCGATGCGCGCGGCGCCTCCCTCGACCATGAAGGCGGCCGGCGTGAAGTGGTACGAGAAGCAGTTTTGCAGCAGCCCGCCGGCGCGCACCCCGGCCGCATACATCGGCCGCGAGAAGCGCCACCAGTCGCGCCCGCGTCCCTCGGGGTCGTAGATCGGACCGGGCGAGACGTATACATGGCGCAGCTGCCTGGCCGGAGTCGCGACCAGGCCGCCGAACGGCATCTCGCGCTGCTGCAGCGCCTTCAGGTCGGACTTGCGCGTGATCGGCAGCGCGGCCAGCGCGTCGCGGCCGGTCACGGCCGCCGCATCGACGCCGTCGAGGATGCGGGCCCAGCCCGGAGCCTGCTGCGCGCGGGCGACCAGCTGCGGCAGGCGCGCCATCAGGTCGCGCTCGCGCATCGCGGGATCGCGGGTCTCCAGTTCGTCCAGCGTGTCCGGATTCATTCGGCGCCTCCCATTTCGCGCTGCAGTTTCTTGGTCAGTTTCGCGAACACCAGCTGGTACGAACGGCGCAGCAGCTCGGCCGCTTCGCGGTCGTCCAGCGCATCCGCGCTGTCGACCTTCACCCACTTGGCGCGCGCCAGGTAGGGCGCGGGAATGATGCCGGGCCGGTCGGTCAGTTCCAGGAAGCGGTCGTCCTCGACCTTGAAGCTCATGCCGCCCGCCGGCACTTCGCTGGCGGTGACGGCAAACATCTTGCCGCCGACGGAAAACACCGCGTCGGCGCCCCATTTGATATCTTCGGTGCTGCCCGCAAAGCTGCGGCACAGCGCCTTCGCTGCTTCGAAATCCATCTTGTTCCTCAGGCCAGCCAGCGTTTGCGGCGGCGGTAAAATTTCATGTCGCGGAAGCTNNGCCAGGTCGTCGGCCGCGCCCTCCATCACCACGCGCCCGTTCTCCAGGATGTAGCCGAAGTCGGCGTAGCGCAGCGCTACCGTGGTGTTCTGCTCCGCCAGCAGGAAGGACACCCCTTCCTTCTGGTTCAGGTCCTTCACGATGTCGAAGATCTCTTCGACGATCTGCGGGGCGATGCCCATCGACGGCTCGTCGAGCAGGATCATCGACGGCTTGGCCATCAGCGCGCGGCCGATCGCGCACATCTGCTGCTCGCCGCCCGAGGTATAGCCGGCCTGGCTGGAACGGCGCTCCTTCAGGCGCGGGAAATAGTGGTACACCGCTTCCAGCGATTGCTTCAGCTCGGCGCGCGAAATGGCGCGCGTGTAGGCGCCGGTCAGCAGGTTCTCTTCGATGGTCAGGTGGCCGAAACAGTGACGTCCCTCCATCACCTGCGACAGGCCGCGCTTGACCAGCGCGTTCGGCGTGAGCTGGTCGATCCGTTCGCCATTGAAGCGCACTTCGCCCTTGGTGACGTCGCCGCGCTCGCCGCGCAGCAAGGTCGAAATGGTTTTCAGCGTGGTCGACTTGCCGGCGCCGTTGGCGCCCAGCAGGGCGACGATTTTCCCTTTCGGGACCTGCAGCGATACGCCCTTCAAGACCAGGATCACATGGTCGTAGATGACTTCGATGTTATTCACCGACAGGTAGGGCTGGCTGGCGTTTGTCATGGTTTCTTCGGGCAGTTCAAAAAGCCTCCCCCGCCGGCAAGCGGGGGAGGCGGTCCATCAGTTCATGCAGGCCGGGGTGATCTTCTTCTCGGCTGCATAGGCGAGCGAAGACTCTTCGAGCAGCTTGCGGGTCAGCGCCTTGTCGCCCACCACCCAGTTCGGCGTGATCGCAACCCACTTGGTGCCGTTCCACTGCTGGACCTTGACCGCGCCCGAACCTTCATGGTCGTCGCAGCTGGTCTTCACCGTCGGGAACATGCCGAACACGCCGAGCGTTTTCTGGCGCGCCGCATTGATGTCGAGGTTCTCCAGGCCCCAGCGGATCTGCTCGCCGGTCATCACTTTGCCCTTGCCGTATTTTTCCTGGGCGGTGCGGATCGCTTCCACCCAGAGGATCGCCATCGTCATGCCGCGCATGTGGTACACCGAGCCGATACGGGCCTGGTCGGCCAGGTTGCCCTTGCCGGCCGCGTAGACCTTCTTGCGGATATCGTCGAGCAGCGGATAGTTACCCGGCGTGTTGAAGGTCATCGCGCTGTAGCCCTTGGCGGCGTCGCCCGACGGGATGGTGTCCTCCTCGGAGCCGGCCCACCACACGCCCAGCATTTTTTCGCGCGGGAAGCCGTTGCGCTGCGCGGTCTTGATCGCGACCGAATTCATCACGCCCCAGCCCCACAGGATCACGTGGTCCGGCTTGGCCTGGCGGATCTGCAGCCATTGCGACTGCTGCTCGTTGCCCGGTGGCGCGACGGCGATCTTCAGCAGTTCGAAGCCGTATTGCTTGGCCTGGGCTTCAAGCACCGGNNAGCTTGGCGTAGCCGCCTTCCTTGTCGCCCAGGTACTTGACCATGCCCGCGGCCTGGTTCCAGTAGCTGGTGATGAGCGGGAAAATGTAAGGGAACACCTTGCCGTTGGCGGCGTCCGAGCGGCCGTAGCCGAGCATCGTCATCGGGATCTTGTCGGTGGCGACGCGGTCGAGGATGCCGTAGGCGATGCCGGTCGACAGCGGCTCGACCAGCGTGGCGCCGCCGTGCTTGGTCTTCAGGCGCTCGTAGCATTCGACGCCGCGCGAGGGGTTGTACTCGGTCTCGCACTCTTCCCACAGGATCTTGACGCCGTTCACGCCGCCGTTGGTGTTCACCAGGTTGAAGTAGTCGATGGCGCCGCCGTAGAAGCCGGAGCCGCCGGCCGCATACGCGCCGACTCGGTACGAAGGCAGCGCCACGAACTGGTCGGCGGCCTGCACCTGGCTGTATGCGCCGAACAAAGCCGCGCACAGCATGATCGATTTAAAGCCTTTCATTCTCGTCTCCTCTTGGTCACTTCATTGACTGCGATTGCTACCCTTGGCCTCAATGCGGGAACGGCCACAGGCGCAACTTCTCTTTACCCACTTGCCACAAGCGCGCGAGGCCATGCGGCTCCACGATCAGGAAAAAAATGATCAACGCGCCAAACACCATCAATTCGAGGTTCGATGCAAAGCTGGTCGGCAGGCCCAGGAAATGGCCGAAGATGTTCAGCATCACCGGCAGCAGCACGATGAAGGCGGCGCCGAGGAACGATCCCAGCACCGAGCCGACCCCGCCGATGATGATCATGAACAGGATCCGGAACGACAGGTCGAGGTTGTAGGCTTCCGGTTCCACCGTGCCGAGATAGGCGAAGGCGTACAGCGCGCCGGCCACGCCGCAGTAGAACGAGCTGACCGCGAACGCCAGCAGCTTGGTGCGCAGCGGACGAAAGCCGATCACTTCGGCCGCCACGTCCATGTCGCGGATCGCCATCCAGGAACGCCCGACGTTCGAGCGGATCATGTTCTTGGCCAGCAGCGCCAGGAAGGCGACGATGCCCAGCACCAGCAGGTACTTGCTGGCAGGCGAATTGAACTCGTAGCCGAAAATCTGCATCTTCTGCACCGTCACCACGCCGGAGGCGCTGTAGTTGGTCAGGTAGGGAATCTTGGTCAGGCACCAGACCACGAAGAACTGGGTGGCCAGGGTCGAGGCGGCCAGGTAGAAGCCGCGCACCCGCAGCGACGGCAGGCCGAACACGATGCCCACCAGCGCCGCGCACAGGCCGCCCAGCACGAACGCGACCAGCAGCGGGATGCCCGGCACCCGCGCGATGAAGTTGAACGCGGCGTAGGCGCCCACCGCCATGAAGGCGGCGGTGCCGAGCGAGAGCTGGCCGGCGTAGCCGGTCAGGATGTTCAGGCCCAGCGCGGCCAGCGCGAAGATCAGGAACGGGATCAGGATCGCCGACAGCAGGTAGGGCGAGGCGAACAGCGGCACCAGCACCGCGGCGACCAGCAGCACGCTGGCGATGGCGATGCGGTCCTGCCGGATCGGGAAGATCTGGTTGTCGGACTGGTAGGAGGTCTTGAACTGCCCCGCTTCACGATACAGCATCTATATTCTCCGGATGATTTTTTCGCCGAACAGGCCTTCGGGGCGCACCAGCAGGAACAGCAGCGCGAGCACATACGGGAACCAGCCTTCGATGCCGCCGCCGACCATCGGCCCGAGGTAGACTTCGGCCAGCTTTTCGGACGCGCCGATGATCAGGCCGCCGACGATGGCGCCCGGCACCGAGGTGAAGCCGCCCAGGATCAGCACCGGCAGCGCCTTCAGCGCGATGAAGGTCAGCGCGAACTGCACGCCGTTGCGCGCGCCCCACAGCAAGCCGGCCACCAGCGCGACCAGCCCGGCCACCGCCCACACCACCGCCCAGATCTGCTGCAGCGGGATGCCGACCGCCTGCGCGGCCTGGTGGTCGTCGGCCACCGCGCGCAGGGCGCGGCCGATCTTGGTCTTCGAGAACAGCAGCGCCAGTGCGGTCACCATCAGGCCGCAGATGACGGCCGCCGTGACGTCGAACTTGGAAACGATGATGTTGTAGTTGTCCAGCAGGTACGGGATCGGCACGTCCTCGATCGGCAGGTCGAGCTTGTGCACTTGCGAGCCCCACATCAGCTGCGCCAGGCCCTCGATGAAGAAGGCCAGCCCGATGGTGGCCATGAACAGCGTGATCTCCGGCTGGTTGACCAGCGGTCGCAGCACCACCTTCTCGATCGCCAGGCCGAGCACGATCATCACCGCCATCGTGGCCGGGATCGCGACCCACATCGGCACGCCGAACTTGTCGACCATGCCGACGCAGGTCAGGGCGGCGAAGAACACCATCGCGCCCTGGGCGAAATTGAATACGCCCGACGCCTTGTAGATCAGGACGAAGCCGATCGCCACCAGCGCATACATGATGCCGGAGAGCAGGCCGCCGATCAGCACTTCGAAGAAAAAGCTCATGGTCGCATTCCTAGTGTGCGGCGCCCAGGTAGGCGCGGATCACCTCCTGGTTGGCGCGGACTTGATCGGGGGTGCCGTCGGCGATCTTCTTGCCGTAGTCGAGCACCACCACGCGGTCGGAGATATCCATCACCACGCCCATGTCGTGCTCGATCAGCACGATGGTGGTGCCGAACTGGTCGTTCACGTCGAGGATGAAGCGGCACATGTCCTGTTTTTCCTCGACGTTCATGCCGGCCATCGGCTCATCGAGCAGCAGGATGTCCGGTTCGGCCGCCAGCGCCCGTCCCAGCTCGACCCGCTTCTGCAGGCCGTACGGCAGGCGCCCGACCGGGGTCTTGCGGATCGCCTGGATCTCGAGGAAGTCGATGATCTCCTCGGCCTTTTCGCGGTGCGCGATTTCCTCGCGCCGCGCCGGGCCCCAGTACAGCGCCTGCAGCAGGAAGTTCGACTTCATCTTCAGGTTACGCCCGGTCATGATGTTGTCCAACACCGTCATGCCCTTGAACAGCGCGATGTTCTGGAAGGTGCGCGCGATGCCGGCCTTGGCCGCGCTGTAGCAGTCCATGTTCGTGCGGTGCTCGCCGCGCAGCACGATCTCGCCCTGCTGCGGGCGGTACACGCCGTTGATCACGTTCAGCATCGAACTCTTGCCGGCGCCGTTCGGCCCGATGATGGCGCGGATCTCGTGGCGGCGCACGTCGAACGAGATATCGGTCAGCGCCTTGACCCCGCCGAACGACAGCGAGATGTTGTTCAGGTCGAGGATCACGGGGCCGATCTTGCGGGTCGGTGCCTGCTGGTTCATCTCCATCACGCTGCCGCCTCCACTTGCGGGTAAGTCCTGGCGTCGCAGATGCGCAGGTCGGCGCTGGCCGTGCCGACCCGGCCGTCCTCGAACTTGACCTGGGTGCTGATGAACTGCGACGCCTTGCCTTCGTACAGCGCCGCGATCAGCACGGCGTATTTTTCGGCGATGAACTTGCGGCGCACCTTGCGGGTGCGGGTCAGCTCGTCGTCATCGGGGTCGAGTTCCTTGTGCAGCACCAGGAAGCGATGGATCTGGGTGCCGCCCATGCCCGGCTCGGAGGCCAGGTCGGCGTTGACCTTCTCGACGCAGTCGCGCACCAGGTCGTAGGTCTGGCTGTGGCCGGCCAGGTCGGCATAGCCCGAATAGGCGATATTGCGCCGCTCGGCCCAGTTGCCGACCGCTTCCATGTCGATGTTGATGAAGGCACAGACCTGGTCGCGGCCGTTGCCGAAGGCGACCGCTTCCTTGACGAAGGGGAAGAACTTGAGTTTGTTCTCGATGTAGTTGGGCGCGAAGATCGCGCCGCCGTTCAGCTTGCCCACGTCGGCCGCGCGGTCGATGATCTTCAGGTGGCCGTCGCGGTCGAAGATGCCGGCGTCGCCGGTGTGGAAGTAGCCGTCGGCGTCGATCACCTCGGCGGTCGCGTCGGGGCGCTTGAAGTAGCCGTCCATGGTGGCCGGCGACTTGACCAGCACCTCGCCGTTGGCGGCCAGCTTGACTTCGACGCCGGGCGCCGGCAGGCCGACGCTGTCGAACTTGATGTTGCCGTCCGGCTGCAGGCAGACGTAGGCGCAGGTCTCGGTCGAGCCGTACAGCTGCTTCAGGTTGACCCCGATCGAGCGGTAGAAGCGGAACAGGTCGGGACCGATGGCGGCGCCGGCGGTGTAGGCCACCCGCACGCGCGACAGCCCGAGCACGTTCTTGAGCGGCCCGTAGACCAGCGCCTGGCCGATCGCATACTGCACCCGGTCGCCCAGCGCGACCTCTTTGCCGTCCAGGATCGCCGAGCCGCAGCGGCGCGCCACGTCCATGAAGTGGTGGAACAGGCGGCGCTTGACGGCGCTGGCGTCCTCCATCCGGATCATCACGCTGGTGAGCATGTTCTCGAACACCCGCGGCGGGGCGAAATAATAGGTGGGGCCGATTTCGCGCAGGTCGGTCAGCACCGTGTCGCCCGATTCCGGGCAGTTCACGGTGAAGCCGGCCACCATCGCCTGCGCCAGCGAAAACAGGCAGTCGCCCACCCACGCCATCGGCAGGTAGGACAGGATGTCTTCACGGTCGGTCAGCTTGTCGAAGCCGACCCCGCCGGNNGCACGCCGGCCTGGGCGTAGTGGCGCATGCCGCGCTCGTCCTCGAAGGCGATATGGCGGATCTGCGGGCACAGCTCCGCCAGCTCGAGCAGCTTGTCGACCTGTTCCTGGTCTTCCACGATGGCGAAGGCGATGTCGGCGTCGTTCAGCACGTAGGCCATGTCGGCGGCCGGCGCGTCCTGGTACAGCGGGACCGGCACGCCGCCCAGCGATTGCGCCGCCAGCATCGCCCAGTACAGGCGCGGCCGGTTGTCGCCGACGATCGCCAGGTTCATGCCGCGCTGGAAGCCGAGCGCCGCCAGCCCGCAGGCCAGCTCGCGCACCTCGCGGTTGACCTCGAGCCAGTTCCAGGTCTGCCAGATGCCGAGGTGCTTCTCGCGAAACGCCGGCCGCGCCGGGCGCACTTGTCCGTGCGCGCGCAGCCGGCGCGGAAATGTCTGCAGTTGCGAGCCGTCCGAAGTATGCACCCAGTCCCCTTGTAATTGCTGCGCCGGCCCGATCCAATCAAAAGCCCGGTCGGCGCGATTTTTGTGTGATGATATTAGCTTGCGAATGAATCCCATGTTGTCTTTTGAGTGACAATTGGGGGACTTTCGATGTTGCGACGCACAATGACAACTTCCACACAGACACTCACAGACCACCTGCGCTCGACCATATGGGCGCGCACCCTGAGCCCGGCCGAAATGGCGCGCGTGGAGGCCGATTGCCACGAGCAATTCGTGCCGAAAGGCGGCTTCGTGTGCCGCAAGGGCGAAGCGCTGGAAAACTGGATCGGCATCATCGACGGCCTGGTGAAGATCAACAACTTTTCGCCTGCCGGCAAGAGCGTGACGTTCGCCGGCGTGCCCACCGGCGGCTGGTTCGGCGAAGGCTCGCTGCTCAAGGACAAGGCCCGCAAGTACGACGTGATGGCGCTGCGCGACACGCGGGTGGCGCGCATGCCGCGCGAGACGTTCGAATGGCTGCTCGAAACGAGCCTGCCGTTCAACCGCTTCCTGTTGATGCAACTGAACGAGCGACTCGGCCAGTTCATCGGGCTGGTGGAAAACGACCGCACGCTCGACGTCGACACGCGGGTGGCGCGCTGCCTGGCCGCGATGTTCAATTCGCACCTGTACCCGGGGCTGGAAAAGATGGTACAGATTTCGCAGGAGGAGATCGGCTACCTGTCGGGCGCCTCGCGCCAGCGCGCCAACCAGGCCTTGCAGCTGCTCGAAAAAGAAGGGCTG
>CXWL01102558.1_pt1 | contig 28041 bp, 21 predicted proteins | sample 590931 | NCBI WGS metagenome assembly CXWL01 (sample SAMEA3498368, study PRJEB10139) | groundwater metagenome | biome: water well; material: biofilm material | place: Germany | collected 2015-04-27 | reverse complement strand
TCCCTGCGGATCTTTTGCTTAGCTTGCCGATTGAGTGACTGATATATTTAATTTGCAAACTAAGTCGTTTTTTTGCGCTTTATTAACTGATTGCAGCATTGCACTTGCCTGTAAAATTAAATAAACATGATTTGGGTCGAATTACTTCTAAATTAAATTTAGACATAGCAGCTGATTATAATTTTGAATTTTTTCAGCATACAGCCCGTATTTGCTTGAAAATGCCCCCGACAATTGATTTTTTATGGAAATTAAAGTAAATTCCTTGTGATTACTAAAACTATAAAAATAAAGTGCTAATGAATGAACAAAGCGGTCGAATTAAAATTTGAAAACAGCTTTATATTAACTATAGCATTCTGCGCGTTGAGCTTTGCTGCTTATGCTGAAAATACAGAGCGTCAAGCCCCGTTAAAGCCGAGTACCACGCTTTCAGCTGCTGCTAATGCTGCAAACTCTGCGGTGAATGCTGCCAATGCGGCTGCTACTGCTGCTAATGCCGCTGCCAACGCCGCTGCCGCTGCCGTTGAGGCAATCAATGCGATTCTTCCACCATCCCAGAGAATGGCGCCAGCCGTCAGTAATTACCCTGCCTCAGTGCTTGTTCCGTCTGGCACTAAAGCGCAGTTGCCTGGAACGCTACCAGATTCACTCACTGCTACGCCTGCGAGCAAGTTTACCGATACTCAAGACGCTATATTTCCAGTTGGGGATGTGGTTCAGGCAAACTCCGGAAATCATCAGAATCCGTTATTGGCCGGGCGTTTTGCCGTTCCAAGTGAGCATAGTCTGGTGGGTTTGGTCGGCACGTTCGAAATACCTGTTGCTGCAGATGAGCGAGGAGAGTTTGCTGCTGGTGTGGCGGGTATTCAGGCAGCGCGTGCGGAACCAGTAGAGACCGTCAGTGGAATGGATTTGGCGCAAGCAGTGAAGGTATCACTTGGTTTTAGTCGTGATGTTCTCGTTGCGTCGGCGCGTGTAGATCAGGCTAAGGCGCAGACAGGTCAGGCAAGGGCATTTTTGCTGCCTTCCTTGTTATTGAACGTTAAGGCTGGGCGCGAAACTTCCGCGCCTGGCACGCAAATTGATCTTGCCACAGGCAGCGCGGTTTCTCGAAGCAACCACTCTCGGTCAGATACTTCACTCACGTTACGGCAGCCTTTGGTTGATCTGCCAAGCCTGTATGACTGGAAGCGTCGCGAGGTCGTAGAAAAGTCACGTGAAGAAGGAATGCGTTCAAGCCAGGGAGACACTTACCTTGCTACCGTAAATTCCTATCTCGCCCTCGTTTCAAGCCGTGTGCAGGCAAACATGGCTTTGGATTACGAAGCGCAGATGCAGGAGTTGTTTCAGTATGTCGAAAAACGCGCGCGCGCGGGTGCAGCCAGTAACTCAGATAAGGAGCGTGTTCGCGCACGAAGCCTTAACGCCCGGTCTTCCCGTATTGAGCAGGAGGCTGCCCAGGCAGCGGCTGGTGTGGAGTTTGTCCGCTTGGTTAATCTGGCTCCGGCCACGCTGAGGTTGCCGGATATGGAAGATGTCGGCATCTCTATTGTGCCTTCGGAGTTGCAGCAAGCGATGCCATTGGCAATTGAGTCGAATCCTGATATTGCGGTTTTAAAAGCAGAATTGAGAGCCTCAGAAATTGACCAGTCAGCTGCCAGGGGTCGTTATTTACCGCGCCTTGATCTTGAACTTTCCGACAATGTTAGTGTGCACGCTGGTGGTGCCTCTGGAGATCAGCATGATCAACGTATGATGGTGGTGATGAACTGGTCAATTTTTAATGGTGGCAGTGATCTTAAATTAAACGATGAAAAAGCAGCACGCCACACGGAAATAACTTACCGGCTGGATGACCAACGCCGTCGCGTATTGCAGTCCTTAACTGCGCAATATGCTACGCTTGAGGCCACGCGTGAGCGGATTTCCTCAGGCTACCGTGAGCTGGAATCTATATCGACAGCGGCCAAAGCGATGTCGAACCGGATGATTTCTGGTAACCAGTCACTATTGGATATGCTTGATGTATACGATCGTTTCTATCAAGCACGCACTCGCCTTGTCGCGCTACACGTACAGGAAATGGGGGCGGTTGCTCAAATTGCCCGTCTGGTTCAGGGGGTTCCTCGTCCAGATGGCGTTGCAAGTATGCAGCAGGCACCAAGTGATGGATTGGTCAATTGACGAGTAGCATTTAGGAAATCGCATATGGCAGTCGAGGGAAATGATGATGGGTCGGATATCTTCTGGCCAGGCTATGTTGATGCAGTCACCAACTTGGTGCTGAATCTGTTGTTTATGCTGACGATCATGATTGTTGCAGTATTTATGTTTGCGCTTGAATTGAGCCGGCACAAGAATAGTGATCCAGTGCCAGTTGTCGCCAGTCAGCAAACGGCCGTATCCAGCGACGCAGTGCTTGACGCTGTCAAGGCAAAAGATAGCGAGATACAGACTCTGCAGAAACAGTTGGAGAGCCTCAAGAAGCAGGTATTGGTGCAGAATAATTTGCGTGGATCGCAAAAGGTGGTAATTGCCAAAACACCAATCCCTAAAGCAGAAAAAGATTTTGAAAAATCTTCGTCTTCTGGTGGCGGTGTGATTGTGCACTTTGTTCTGGATGCGGTGACGCTCAGCGCACCTGAAGTCGAAATCTTGCGTAGCTCACTTGCCGCAATCGCGGCCGGAGGAGCGGCACGTATCGAAGTAGTGGCGCCTGCAGGTTTTTCTGAAGCAAAACGATTGGGTTTCTACCGTGCGATGGCCGTGCGCAATCAGTTGATTGAGATGAATGTGCCCGCTGACAAAATTGAAGTTTCCGTTCGCGAAGGTAAGGGCAGTGCGGATAACTCCAAGGTGTTGGTGTCACCGCGCTGACCGTGATGGGGAAATTTCGACGCCTGCTTCCGGTAATGCATCCACGTGCGGCGTTTGTGTTGGTCTCGATGGTTGCAGGGATATGTTTTTTTATTTGGGCCGGCATTGCGCAAGTAGATATTATTGTTCGTACCGAAGGCCGAATTGTGCCTGCGGGAAAATCGCAAATAGTGCAACATCTTGAAGGCGGCATTGTGCGTAGCATCCTTGTGCATGAAGGTCAGGTTGTGCGTGCAGGACAACCATTAATGGAGCTGTCGGACATTCAGGCACGTTCTAGCCTTGACCAGGAGCGCTCCAAGTCGGCTGCGTTGCGTGGTCGCGAAGCTCGCTTGCTGGCCGAATCGAGCGGTGCTGGAGGGATTGCTTTTCCTAAGAGCCATGCAGATGAAGATGTCCGGTATGCCGAGAATGCGGCTTTTCAGGCACGCCGTGCGAGGGTTGCGGAAGAAGTGAGTGTGTTGCGCAACCAAAGTGTACAGAAGCGTGGTGAAATTGCTGAAACTGAGAGCAGACGCAAAAATTTGTCATCGGAATTGGAATTGGCCAAGCAGCAGTATCGTGTCATTGAAGGATTAAATAGAGATAACGCAGCTTCACATTTGGAGTTACTGGACAGTCAGTCGCGAGTGCAGCGATTATCATCGCAGATAGCTGAAGCTGAGGCTGCCATACCTCGATTGCGTGCCGCTACGGCCGAGACAGAGTCTCGCATTGGCGAAGTATGGGCGAGGNNAAAGGCGTACTTATTGAAGCGCGCGCGCGGCCCAATGATCGTGCTAACTTACGTAGCGGCCTGTCGGCGCGCGTGCGCATCGGCGCCTACGATTATGCTACGTTCGGCACGCTGGACGGGAAGGTGATGGAAGTGAGTGCAGATACCATAGTGGATGATCGTGAAGGACGTTATTACCGGGTAATGGTGAAAGCCAGTACGAGTGGGCAGCAGCAAATGGCTACCGTGCCGGGTATGACGGCTGTCGCTGATGTTGTCGTGGGGAAACGCACGGTGCTTTCTTATTTGCTTTCACCATTACTTCGTTTTCGTGATGGTGCGTTCAGGGATCCCAGGTGAGTAATAGTTACAGCATTTTTACGCATGGCAACATGGATTAGATAAACGATTTAAATTGACGGAATAAATCATGTACAAACGACTTAGAATTTACTACCTCTACACTGCACTGCCATTCGTTCTGTTGCTGCTTGGCGCTACACTTTACCGTCATGCGATCATCAAGACGATTACCAGCAACCCGCATCCGCAGATTAACTATCTGATATTTATCATTATTTTGTTTGGCGGCGTGTTAATTCTCATGAGTGTTAACAAGCTCATGTATGAGGCCAAACAACTCACCGAATTTACCGAGGCGCAGCGTGCGGGTGCAGAGCAGGAAACGTTGCAGAAAATGGCGTTGAATTGCGACGCTGATATTGCTTATGTTTTAAGGATGGTGGCTGCCTCTGGAGGTCGATCTATTACCCATCAGGAACAAATTGCGCTCGAAAATGAACTGCACAAAGCGTCTGCGCGGCTGAATAGCCGAAATGCTCTGCCGCAGTTTCTCGGGGGATTACTGGTTGGTATGGGCTTGCTCGGCACCTTTATCGGTCTGCTGGCTACGCTGGATGATATTGCAGTGCTGATTTCCAGTTTCGGTTCGCTTGATATGAAGACCGCTGATCCGATTGCAGTCTTCAGCCTGATGGTCAAACGTATGGAAGCGCCTATGCATTCAATGGGTATTGCTTTCTCCGCTTCGATGTATGGCCTGCTGGGATCCATTATTATTGGCTTTATGATGGTGTCAGTAAAGCGCTGCATGGGAGACATATTATCCATTCTCGGTTCTGAAGTTGCCCAGCATATTGAATTTGCTCTGGCTCGCGATGGCTTTGCCTATAGCAAGAGTGGAATCAAACTAGGTCTGGGCAAGCGCCCGGCTGAGCCGCTTGCGTTACGCGACATGGCTACAGGCGAAGCAACGGTCAACCAGTCTCAACTTCAGGTGGCATCAAAATCGAGTGCTGCTGAGAATATACAGCCACAGCCTAAAGTCTATATTGAATCTGAGGAAGGCGAATATTCTTCTGAAGAAATCCGGGTGCTACGACGTATAGAGGAGCGTATCGCTGAATCTTCACGTTTACAGGAGCGCGGGCTGGGTAAGGAAATTGACGATTTTAATAAACAACGTGGGGATATGTTGCGTACCCTGGCAGAAAACGCTGAAGCTTCGACAAACTTCCGGACTGAGCTGCAACGAGTTGGAAGGCAGTTGGGGACGATGCTAGGCATGATGGAAAAAAGTAATGTCGATGTCATTGAGCAAGTAAGAGATTTGAAATTATTAATGAGAGACGATGCTGCTGAAACGCATCGCCTGCTAACTTTGTTGGTCGACATTCAAAGAACATCCCGTGATTAAAAGAACTATGGCCGTGGAGAGCGCACTGCCCGATAGGCGGTGGCTACAACCCGCTTAGCGGCGGCATTCCGTGATAGTTGATGAGTTACAATGTTAAGGGAAGATATCAAGTATCCCTGAACAGTGTCGATATAATTGTTGATGCCTGGAAGCATTTAGTAGTTCACGGCTTCCCATTGCTTGAGGTAACAGAGAACCACAGAAGGAGTAACGATCATGGCAAATCAGAAAACAGTCAAAGTGCAGCAGGCTGCACCACAAACAGGTGAAAAGACCAATGCTCAGGCGCTGGTAGTGGGTGATCTCATACAGGCAACCGTCTCTCCAGATGGCTCTATTACCGTCAAAGAGGCGCTGGTTTCGCTTAAGCTGGTTGATATTGCCGATATAGATTTGTTGCTCACATTTGCCAATGGTGATCATGTCGTTATACCTAACGGCGCGTTGGATGCGCTTAGCCCCAATCCGCCTGATGCAGTTTTTACTGACAGGAGAATCGGTCTGCCAGAGCTGTTCAAACTGGTGGGAGTTACCAATCCCGCCAAGGCTGGCAGCCTACGTTTGGTGAGCGACAATATCGATGCCGATTCCCCACCTGCAGACAACGTACCCCAGAGTGAGCCGCAGCCTGATACCCCACCACCTGCGCCGATGGTAAAGGTTGGCGTTGGTACATCAACAGGTGCTGGTAAAGGCCCTGGTAATGGGGTTGGTGCGGGCGAAGGCGAAGGCGATGTTCCTGCAGCAGTAGTGCCATTGGTTACGGCGCAACCAGCGGTTTATCGCGTAGGAAAAATGACACAAAGCGTACAGGACCTGTTAAACGGGAATAATTTTGGGCAGCCAAACGTGCATGCCGACCTATACACCTCATCTGAATTCAAGGTAGCACCATCAGGAAGGGTGGATTTACCACTAGGTGCCTATGACCCTGCCGCGACCACAGCGCAGTTGGCAGATCGTTCTAGCCCTACTGGCCAGTCAACGCGCGAAATCATTCAAGGAACCGCAGGTGCCGATACGATTGATTTTAATCCCGCGTTTAGCAGTAGCGCCGCACAGTGGAGCAAAAGTTTACATGTCACTCTAAATAACTTCTCAGACGTAACATCTATCCAGCTGGTATTTAATGCGGCAAAAATAGCACTAATTCCTGGGTTTGATTTACAGGGCGCTGGTATCACACGGGATACGCCCACTTCTAACTCATGGCATATCACCCCCACCGCAGCCATGTTATTAAGCGGTGTAGATGTTGCAATCGTTTATAACGTCGCCAATGGAGTGACTCCTGTTGACTTTGGTGCCGACCTGACAGTGAATGGACATAGTGGTGCATTTGCTTTCGAAATAATTGAAAATTTAAGTTTCACTTGGCGTGATGTTCAAACACCTGCTGAATTTACCGTCACAAGCTCGACTGGGGCTCCCTTGATGGTTTTACCCAGCGGCGGTGTCGGGATGGAAGTTTTTGCCGGGAATGATAACGACATTATCAATGCAGGCGCTGGCCAGGATTTGGTGCACGGCGAGGGCGGTAATGACACGCTAAATGGTGGTAGGGGTAACGACGTTCTGGATGGTGGTTTGGGGGCAGATGTCCTGAACGGAGAGCTGGGAATCGACACTGCAACCTATGAAAACTCGTCATCTGGCGTGACTGCCACGCTTGATACCACTTTGGGTGTGATTAATACCAATGAAGCGGCGGGAGACACTTATGCCAGCGTCGAAAACCTTATGGGCTCTATCTACGATGATATTCTAATCGGCAGCAGTATTGCCAATACTTTAACTGGTGGTGGTGGTAACGACAAGCTTGTGGGCGGGGCTGACAATGACACGCTTGATGGCGGAGCGGGAACCGATACAGCCAGTTACGAGTACACAAGCTCTGCTGTTACGGTAAGCCTGGCAAGCAATACCGGTACTGCGGGTGAGGCAGATGGCGATGTGCTGGTGTCGATTGAGAATCTGATTGGTGGTGCGGGTGGCGATACTTTTGTTTCTGCACTTGGTGCTCAAGCTAACGCTTATGATGGACGTGGCGGTATAGATACTATCAGTTATGCGGCTTCGGCAGCATCAGTTGTTGCCGTGCTAGATTCAACGCTGCTACTTGCACCCGTTGCTCAAACCAACGATGCCGCTGGCGATACATTTGCCAGTATGGAAAACATCATTGGAACAAATTTCGACGACACTTTGTATGGTAACAATAGTGTTAACGTTTTAAATGGCGGCACTGGGGATGATGTTTTAGAAGGCTTTGGTGGCGGAGATGCGTTTACGGGCGGGGCGGGTATTGATACGGTGAGCTATGCGAACTCGGCCTTGGGTGTAGTGTCATCGCTAACCACATTGTTCACAAGCGGACCCGCAGTCACACAAACTAACGATGCCTTGAATGACACTTATTCCAGTATTGAAAACATGATGGGTTCTAGCCAAGCCGATACCCTGATCGGTGGAAACCTTGATAACACCATTAATGGTGGTAATGGCGACGATATTTTAGAAGGCATGGGCGGTGCTGATAGCCTAATCGGCGGTAGCGGCACTGATACTGCAAGCTATGCGCATGCAGCTGGTTATGTTTTAGCATCATTAACCACGGGCTTGGCTGGCTTCACCAGCCAAGGCGATGCATCGGGCGATACTTACAATGGCATTGAAAACCTCACGGGTTCAGCTTTTAACGATACTTTAATCGGCAATAACGATGCGAATATTATTATTGGTGACACTGGGGACGATATTTTAGAAGGTTTAGGGGGCGGNNTCATTGTCCACACCAGCCAGCAACACAGGGGATGCGCAAAACGATACTTATATCAACATACAAAATCTGATTGGCTCTGCATTTAGCGACACACTGACTGGTGATACAGGGAATAACACACTGACTGGTGGCGCTGGTAACGATACGCTCACAGGTGGTTTAGGTGCCGATATTCTGGTGGGTGGTGATGGTAACGACATTTTAACCGATGACCTCATTGGTGTAGCGCAATTACTGGGTGGTAATGGTGATGACATTCTCAACTTCACCACCTTTGACACGGCGACGGTTGATGTGATTGATGGCGGCGCTGGTATTGATACGCTAGTTGCCAATACTGCGGTACAGGGTTACTGGAACTTCAACATGAAAGCCTCGGCAACGCAGGCTGCTGGTACTATCCAGAACAGCTGGGGGGCAGTGTTCGCAAGCTTCAACGGTGTCGAGAATATTACCGTGACTGGCAATAATTATTTATATGTTTATGTCAGCAATGGCGACAACATCATTACTGGCGGTAGCACGGGTAGTGACTACGTAGATTACGCCTATGCACTAGGGGGTATTAACGCCGACCTAGCTACTGGCGTGGTGACGGGGGGTAGTGGTAATGACACCTTGTTTAATATTGAACATCTCTATGCGGGTTCCCTTTACAACGACATCCTTACCGGTAATGATAGTAACAATACGATTAGAGGCCTTAGTGGTAATGACGTCATCAATGGTGGTAATGGGATAGACACTTGGTACATTGATTATACGGGCGCTAGAGTGACCGCCTCATTACTGTCTGCAACACAAAATACCGCAATGGGTATTGTCATGACAGGCGATGCCTCTGGCGACACGGTTACGAATATGGAAAACATTTTATCCTCTTACAGTGATTTTCTGTATGGCAATGCTGGTGCCAATGATTTATACGGTGCGGGGATGTTAGAAGGCTTTTTAGGTGCCGATAATCTGAGAGCGCAAAGCACAACAACATCTTATGCAAGTTATGCAAATGCTGGTAATGCCTACTTGGCAGGGCAGAGCATTACGATGACAATTAACAATAATGTCGGAGTAACGGCAAGCTTGACCACAAGCTTTTCAGTCGGCCCTGCGGTGACTGCTTTTGGTGATGCCGCCGGTGATACCTACGATTCTAATATCAGAAATATGACGGGTTCAGCTTTTAACGATACGCTTATTGGTCAGGCTAATAACAATATTTTGAATGGCGGAGCAGGTGACGATGTGCTGGAAGGTATGGGTGGGGCTGATGCCTTGAATGGCGGCGCCGGCATTGACACGGCCTCGTATGCGCATTCAAATGCGGGTGTAACGGTTGATATTTCTGGTGTAGTGATAGGGACAAACCATGCTGCGGGCGATACATTTTCCAGCATTGAAAATATCACTGGCTCAAATTTCAATGACGTTCTATACGGAAACTCTCAAGATAATATACTGACTGGCGGTTTAGGTAATGACACGCTTGATGGTGGTAGCGGAAATGACACGGCCAGTTATTTTACCGCATCAGGTGCGGTAAACATTAACCTGGCAACCAACACGGTAACGGGAGCGGATGGCACGGATACACTGGTAAGCATTGAGCGCGTGATTGGTTCAACCTTTATAGACACGATTACAGGCACCGCAGGTGATGATGTGATTGATGGTGGCTTAGGGGCAGATATTATTAATGGCGGGGCAGGCAGTGACACAATTTCGTATGCAAGTGCAACAGGTCCACGCTCTGTTATTCTAGGCGTTAGCAATACCGAGAGCGCTGTACTCACCAGTATTGAAAATATTTTGGGTTCAGAATATGGCGATGTACTGACGGGTGACGCTGGTGATAATGTGATTGAAGGCGGCTTGGGTGATGATACCTTGGATGGCGGGGCGAATACCGCAGTAGGTGATACGGTAAGCTATGCCAGGGCATCTGCAGGCGTTACGGTGAGCCTTGCTGTAGCAGTTGCACAAAATACAGGGGTTACCGGTAACGATACTTTAAGTGGCTTTGAAAACCTGCTTGGCTCAAATTTTGATGATACGTTAACGGGAGATGCCGTCAACAATGTAATAGATGGCGGATTGGGTAACGACATTTTAATCGGTGGTGCTGGTGCTGATACATTAAAAGGTGGTCTTGGTGTTGATACTGTGTCTTACGCAGCGTCTGGTGCAGGTGTAGTAGTCACCATTAATGGCGCGGCATCAGGCGGCGATGCTGCCGGGGATATTTTAACGGGTATAGAAAATCTAATTGGTTCTGCTGGAAATGACACGCTGACCGGTGATACTAGTGCCAATACTTTTGATGGTGGGCTAGGTAACGATACGATTGATGGCTTAGCTGGTGTAGATACCGTTACCTATGCATCAGCGACATACTTATCTGCAGTTTCAGTAAATTTAAGTACGTTGCTTAATAATGTTACAGGTGGTGCGGGTACGGACACACTCAGTAATATTGAAAACATTATTGGTACAGCTTTTAATGACACCATCATTGGTGATGGTAATGCTAATATTTTCGAAGGTGGTGCAGGCGCGGACACCATGAATGGCGGCGGTGGCAATGATACCCTGACTTATGCAAGCTCTAATGCTGGTATCAATATGAGCTTGGTGATAGGCGCAACCAATACGGGTGGGCATGCCGCTGGTGATGTGCTTACTGGGTTTGGTTTTGCCAATATTATTGGTTCTGCTTATGATGATACGCTGAGAGGGAATACTGCAGCCAATAGCCTGAATGGCGGAGATGGGAATGATATTTTAATTGGGGGCGCAGGCAGCGATACATTGGATGGTGGTTTAGGTTTGGATACAGCTTCTTATGTAGGGTCTACAGCTGTGACAGTAAACCTGACATCAAATAATTATCGAGGTGTAAATCAAGGCGTGGTTTATAGTGGCTATGGTGGTGCTGGGGATGCGGCTGGGGATACCTATAATGGTATTGAAAATGTAACAGGCTCTAGCTTCAATGATGCTTTGATGGGAACGATTGGCAATAATGTCATAGATGGTGGTGCCGGCAATGATCTGATATATGCAGATTCAGGGAACGATATTATCTATGCGAATCAAGGTTTTGATGTGGTGTATGCTGAAAATGGTAACGATACGATTTATGTTTCAGCCTCTTCCATTGGTGCAGCCGCTCAATACAATGGTGGTGCAAATGATGCAAGCGCAAATGCAGACGGCAGAGATACCATCATATTGCAGGGTCTGACGAATGGCGGGTTCACTTTTGCCACACTTGCTAACGAAACAGACCAAATGGAAGGCCTGAATATTAAAGGTGACGGTATCAGCACAATATTTAGTTTTACAAGTTTAGATATACGTAACTTTGTTGATGCGGGCAATGCTTCAAATATTTGGATTAAAGCCGATTCTGGGGACTCAATTGTTTTCAGTAGTCTTGCAGTTGGTGAAACCAAACAAGAAACACCGGTTGCCGGGGGCGTAGATTACGTGATATTTGATGCAACAAACACGCAAGTAGCGGCAATTCACTGGCAAACAGCTTGATAAAAGTGCTTGTTCTGAGACCTTTGCATGAGTGTTTTTTATATAAATTGCACCTGAATTAGCGTTGTGCAAAATTCTTGTTTTATTGAAAGCAATACGCAATGACTGAGCAATTACGTTCTGCTACGGCAGAGATTCCTGAACGTGGTTTAGATCAGTCAGGCGTGCTTGCAGCCGCTGCTGGCTTGTGCGGTGCAAACCGTGCAGTAGCCACTAAGTTACAACGTGTACTTAAAGCGCTTACTCAGCGCACCGATAATTGGCCAACGCAGGTGAAACGCCTGGATCGTGCTGGTTTAGGTGCGCATCATCTTGAATCTACTCTACGCGAAGCCCTTGAGTTGCCAGGTGACCTTGCGTTACTACGCTTATATGGTGGCGGATTTCTGTTATTGCATCGTCAGCAACAACGCTGGCAAACACTCGATACGCATGGCCAACCGCTGGCGGATGTACCTGATAGTGCAGGAGATTCCCTAACCGAGGCGGTTGTATTGCGTATGCCGCGCAAAGAGGCCGATAAAAGTAATGGTCTCAGTTCAATAGTCGCGCTTTGGCCAGCCCTGCGTGCGGCGTGGGTGGAGGTCGGCCTGGCCAGCCTCTTCGTCAATACTGGGCAGTTGTTATTGCCATTATTTTCAATGCTGGTGTACGATAAGGTAGTCAACAACGGTGTGTTCGAGACGCTGTGGGCGCTCACGCTAGGCATGGCTATATATGTTGTGACGGATGCTGGGATGCGTATTGTTCGCGCATGGTCTACAGAACACATTGCCGAGGATTTGACTAGGCGTGGCGATGAAACCTTATGGCATCGGCTGGTCTCGCAGACTGATATGCCAGGCGGCTTTGCGCGCTTTCTTTCCAATTACCGAGATCTGGCAGTTTCTCGAGATTTTGTTTCGTCCACTTATCTNNNNATTGGTTTTGCCTTGCAGCTGCGTAGCAACCGGCTGGGTAAAGAGGCTGAGCAGCAAAACACGCGAAAATTAAGCTATATGGGCGAAATTCTAGGGTCGTTAGATGTAGTGCGTACTGTACCAGGCGTTGGTATGTTTCTGCGCCGCTGGCGTGAGCTATCAGACGATTCCGCTAATATCGATGGGCAGCGCCGCCTGGCCGCAAGTCATGCGAATACACTTGCCGCAGGCATGATGACTTTCAGCACAGTCGTCATGTTGGTCGCAGGTGCCTACCTGATTGAGGCGCGCAACTTATCCGTTGGGGGCCTGATCGCCTGCAATCTGCTCACGGCGCGCGCAATGTCGCTAGTGACTTCATTATTCATGGTGGTCGGAAAATGGCAGGATTTCAAACGTGCCGCCGCGCGTATGGAAGGCAGCCTGCAACCAGTTGCTGAGCGAGAATCTACGCCATGCCAGACGGTCATCGGCAATATATCCGTGATTAACTTGCGCAAGCAATATCCAGATCGACCAACCGCACTTGATGCGGTGTCTCTGACGGTTGCCCCTGGCGAACGTATTGCCATGTTGGGTAGGCCTGGCGCGGGCAAGACGACTTTGCTGCGTTGCCTTGCCGGATTATGCAAGCCCGATAGTGGTCAAATATTAATCGATGGTCTGTCGCTTGATGATATAGAACGACTGGATCGCGCCCGCTGGATGGCTTGGAAGCCGCAGGATCCCACAGTGTTTGCGGGTACGCTAGAAGAAAATCTGCGTGTTGCAGGCAGTACGGCCGATAGTGCACGCTTTACGCAGGCACTTTGGGCTTCCGGGCTGGATGATGAACTGAAAAGTGGCCGCATGACGCTTGGCATGACGCTAGATGAACGTGGAAGCAACCTTTCAGGTGGTCAGCGCCAGAAGGTCGCGCTGGCCCGCGCCTTTGCCCAACCCAGCCACATTCTGCTGCTGGACGAACCGACACTCGGTCTGGACCCGGATAGCGAGCGCTTACTGGCGGAAAGGTTGCCTAAATTGCTCGGTGCTGACGATGTTCTGATCATGACGACCCATAGTGCCATCATGCTGGGCGTGGCGCAGCGTGTGATTGCGCTGGATGGTGGTCGTATCGTGGCCGATGGACTGAGGGAAAAGCTGGTCCGCGTCGGATGATCTGGCTAGCGTAGGCTTCATCAACCAGCCAGTCGCTTTGTGCAAAAGTACTCTAAGTACTACAGTAATAAGCCAGCCTGTAAAACAGTGGTGAACATACGGCCAATTAAAAGAAACTGAATTAAAACAGTTTTGGTAGTGTTCTTGCAACCACCCAGCATTCCACATGGGCGGCACCAGCTTGTTTTAATGTTTTAGCCAGTTCGTTCAAGCTGGCGCCTGTGGTCATTACGTCATCTATTAACGCAACATTCAAGCCTTGCAAGTTCTGCTGGAAGCTAAATACACCGCGTATGTTTTTGATTCGATCTTTAAGAGGTAAGCTGGCTTGTGGTGGTGTGAGTTTGATGCGTTGGCATGTGGTGTAATCAAGCTCAATTTGCGTATTTTTAGCAATGATGCGCGCTAATTCCAAGGCCTGATTGAAGCCGCGTTCTTTTAGGCGTGCGCTATGCATGGGCATGGGGATTATCAAATCAATCTTGTTGGCCGATGAAAGCTCAGATAACTTTTTTCGATGCAGCAAGGTTGCGAAGGTATTGGCTAAATGCAACATGTCTTTATATTTGTAATGTTGTAACAGGCTGCCAACAGGAAAATCATAGGTAAATAGTGCATGAGTTGCATCAAAGTGGGGTGATGAATTTAAGCAGCCGCCACAAGTTAAGCCGTTAGAGCTTAGTCCGCATTGTGGGCATTGCGGCGCGCTGTGCCATGGCATGTCATTTAAGCAGGCATCGCACAGGCCGAGTTCGCCACCATCGTGACCTGCGCATAGCAAACAATATTGGTTTTTAAGGGGCTGAAAAAACAATTGATTAAACTTTAATCTGATGTTCAAAGTTTGCGCTACGTTTCGTTGACAATGTATAATCCTCATATAAATCAAGTCAATACATGCACGTAATAATTTAAGTTACCGTGCAAGCTACTATAAAGGAACTGCAAATGCTTGAATCTGCAACACAATCAGTCATTAATACTGACAATCTTAAAGCGGGTCAAGCCCAATCTAGTGCAGCGATATCATGTGATACTCATGGCCATAATCATAGTCACACCCACAGTCATGGTGCAACCGTGAACCGTTGGCGCGTAGAAGAGATTGTCGCATTATTTGAGCTGCCTTTCAGTGATTTAATGTATCAGGCGCAAACCGTGCATCGTGCTAATTTTGACGCTAACGCAGTGCAGGTGAGTACTCTGTTGTCGATTAAAACGGGTGGTTGTTCTGAGGACTGTGGTTATTGCCCACAAGCTGCACGCTATCATACTGAGGTTGAAAGTGAGCCGTTGATGCAGCTAGATGATGTGCTGGCGGCGGCGCAAGAAGCCAAAGATAATGGCGCGAGTCGATTCTGTATGGGCGCCGCTTGGCGTGGCCCAAAACAGCGTGACCTTGAGCCCGTGCTAAAAATGATTGCTGAAGTAAAAGCCATGGGTTTAGAAACTTGCGCAACATTAGGCATGCTGAAAGAAGGCCAAGCCGAGCAGCTAAAAGACGCGGGTTTAGATTATTACAATCACAACTTAGATACAGCGCCTGAGTTTTATGGTGAAGTAATTACCACGCGCACCTATCAAGACCGCCTTGAAACGCTAGACCGTGTGCGTAGTGTAGATATTAATGTGTGCAGTGGCGGCATTATCGGCATGGGTGAATCACGTAATCAGCGTGCTGGTTTGTTGGCTCAGCTTGCAAACATGGAGCGTCCACCAGAAAGTGTGCCGATTAATTTACTCACACAAGTAGAAGGCACGCCTTTGCACGGAACTGAAGAGTTGGATCCTATCGAATTTGTGCGTACCATTGCAGCGGCGCGTATTACCATGCCAAATAGCTTTGTGCGATTGTCGGCTGGCCGCCAAAGCATGAGTGAAGGTATACAGGCAATGTGCTTTTTAGCTGGCGCGAATAGTATTTTTTACGGTGAAAAATTGCTGACTACGGCTAATCCAGAGGCATCGGAAGATAAAAAACTATTTCAAAAATTAGGTATCAACAAAATCTAAAATGTATTTTACTAATTGGCAGGAGCGATATTTATATCGCGAAGGCAGTGTGGGACATAACCACTATCCCATTCGCGATTTAAAAATCGCTCCTACATAAAACCATATATCTCATGCTAAACAGCTTAAAACTTGAACTAGAACAACGCAAAATAGCTGGCTTGCTTCGCCAGCGTCGCCTATTGGATTCGCCGCAGGCAGAGCATATTGTGGCTAACGATAAGCACTTTTTATCGTTTTGCAGTAACGATTATTTAGGTTTAGCCAATCATCCCAAGCTCATCGCTGCAATGCAGCAAGCGGCAGGCAACTCTGGGGTGGGGAGTGGTGCATCCAACTTAATTACTGGTCATCATCGCTACCATGATGATTTAGAAAAGCAGCTGGCAAAGTTTGTTAATTTACCTGCAGCTTTATTGTTTTCTACAGGCTATATGGCGAATATCGGCGTGATAGGCGCGCTGATGAGGCGTAACGACGCAATATTTGCCGATAAACTTAATCATGCCTGTTTAAACGATGGCGGATATTTTTCACTTGCAGAATTCAATCGCTTCCCACATAACGATGTCGCTGTACTTGAAAGTTTACTCAAGGTCAGTACGGCAAAACATAAGTTAATTGCGGTGGATGCGGTATTTAGCATGGATGGCGATATTGCGCCCTTGCCTGAATATCTTGCGCTTTGTGAAAAATATGACGCTTATCTTTATGTAGATGATGCGCACGGTTTTGGCGTGCTGGGCGAGCATGGCGAAGGGTCTTTGAATCATTTCAACTTAAAATCGCCACGCATTATCATGATGGCAACTTTAGGTAAAGCGGCTGGCGTAGCAGGTGCTTTTGTGGCGGGTGAGCAAGTGGTCATCGATTATTTGATCCAAGCCGCCAAAAGTTATGTGTATTCAACACCAGCACCGCCAGCGTTATCTGCCACGCTTTCTGCATCAGTTAGTTTGATCGAGCAGGGTGATGATTTGCGTGAACATTTACGCATGCTGATTGCTTACTTTAAAGATAATATTCATTGTAAAAAATGGCAGCTAATGCCGTCTGATACCGCAGTGCAGCCTTTAGTAGTTGGTGGCAATCAGGAAGCGTTGGCATTAAGTGAGTATTTACAAACCTGTGGCATATTAGTGCCGGCAATAAGGCCGCCTACGGTGCCTGTCGGAACATCAAGATTGCGTATATCGCTATCAGCCGCACACTCTTTAGACGATATTAAACAGTTAATTACGGCAATTAACAAAGCCGAAAGTGTTTTATGATCATCGTTCCTGCCAATATCCACATTGAATCTACAGGCACGGGCCCTAACCTGGTGTTGTTGCACGGTTGGGGCATGCATGGAGCGGTATGGCAACCGTTGGTAAAAAACCTTAGCAAAACATTTACGCTGCATTTGGTAGATTTACCGGGTATGGGCTTAAGCCGACCGATTGAGCCGTTTCATCTTTACGCGGTAGCAGAAAAAGTCGTAGAAATGCTACCTGCCAATGCAGATATTGTTGGCTGGTCATGGGGCGGACAAGTGGCGATGCGGATCGCGTTAGATCATCCTGATGCGGTTCGTAGACTTGTTTTAGTAGGTACAACACCCTGTTTTGTGAATAAAAACAGTTTTATGGCGCAACAAGAGTGGAATGCAGGAATAGCGCCTGAGATTTTTAGCCGATTTGCTGACAATGTGGATGCTGATTATCACAAAACGATGGCACAGTTTTTAACCCTGCAATGCATGGGCGATAAGGATGCAAGAGGTACCGTAAAGCTGCTGCGTAAAAAATTTGCGGAGCGTCCGGTTCCAACTACGCAAACCTTACAAAAAGCGCTTAACATATTGTTAGAAACTGATTTACGTACGGAAGTTGAACATTTAAGAAAGCCCACACTGCTTATTCATGGTGACCGCGATACGCTAGCACCCGTGCAAGCCGCGCATTGGATGATGCAAAATTTACCTGTAGGGTTCCTTCGCGTGATGGCAGGCGCTTCTCATGCACCATTCTTATCGCACCAAGAGCAGTTTATTGATGCGCTGGTTCAGTTTTTAGAGCCAACAAGCTTTTAGTCATGAACGCGAAAGTAATGGACAGCTATCACATTGATAAAGCACGCGCTCGTGCTTCATTTGGACGTGCGGCAGAGTCTTATGACGCAGCAGCAATACTGCAGAAACAAGTGCGTGAAGAAATGCTAAGTCGCTTAGATTTAGTGAAGATAAACCCACAAGTCATACTGGACGCTGGCTGTGGCACAGGCGCTGCTAGCTATGCATTGAAAAGGCGTTTTTCAAAATCACAAGTGGTGTCGCTAGACTTTGCACTTCCTATGCTGCAAAAAACACGTAAATCTGGCCCCAAAGCAGACTTGGTACAAACAATAAAATCACTATTTGGTGGTGCAAAGCAAAATCTATTGTGTGCTGATATTGAATCGCTGCCTTTGGCAAGCGCAAGCGCAGGGCTGGTGTGGTCAAATTTAGCCATTCAATGGTGCAATGATTTAGATGCAGCTTTTCAAGAGTTTTATCGCGTGTTGCATCCAGAAGGTTTGCTTATGTTTAGTACATTCGGGCCAGATACATTGAAAGAATTAAGAATTGCCACCAGCGGAAAAAATGCTGGCAGTAGCAGCTTTACGAGCGTGAGCAGATTTATCGACATGCATGACATTGGCGATGCCTTGGTGCGCGCTGGCTTTAGCGCACCAGTGCTAGATATAGAACGGTTCACGTTGACATATGATGATGTGAAGAGTGTGATGCGCGACCTAAAAAGCATAGGGGCGCATAATGCTACAGATGGCCGTGCACGCGGCCTGCAAGGGCGTGGCTTTTTGCAAAAACTAGAGGCACAATATGAACAGTTTCGTGTGGATGGAAAGCTACCTGCCACGTTTGAAGTGGTGTATGGTCATGCCTGGCGCGGGAAAGATAAGCCAAAGTTTGATGACGGCGTATCACCCGTCATATTTAAATCTAGAAATAAATAACATACTTACGTGACACAATCATATTTTGTAATCGGCACAGATACTAACGTAGGTAAAACCTATGTTGCCAGCGCCTTGGTGCAACATTTTGTGCAACTAGGTTTAAAAGCCGCAGGCATGAAACCGATTTCTTCAGGTTGCGAAGTAAATAGGCAGGGTAAGCTCATCAACGAAGATGCTGTTGCTTTAAGCAATGCTAGTAACGTGAAAGCACCATTAGATCTAATCAACCCATACCGCTTTGTACCAGCCATTGCACCGCATATAGCGGCGACACAAGCAGGTGTTACTATGAATTTAGATACCATCGTTCAGGCGTATCAGCAGCTAACCGCTTTGGCAGAGGTGGTGATTGTTGAAGGTGCCGGTGGATTCCTGGTTCCACTCAATCAAACAGAAACGCTGGCTGATTTAGCATTGCAACTTAATATTCCAATTATTTTAGTAGTAGGTATGCGCTTAGGTTGTATCAATCATGCGCTACTGACTGTTGAGGCGATACAAGCTCGCGGATTAAGCCTTGCTGGTTGGGTGGCGAATCAGATTGATGCAAACTTTGTCATGTTTGATGAGAACTTAATCAGTTTGCAACAGCGCATTGCTGCGCCGTGTATAAGTGTGGTGCGCTGGAATCAACAACCAGTGTTTGTAAGCCTTTAGAGTGCCTAATGTGAACTTATCTAAACAACATATACAGTATCAGCCGCATATTGATGGTTTGCGAGCGCTCGCAGTATTGGCTGTTGTGTTATCCCATACATTGCCTGAATATGATTGGGGTGGTTTTGTCGGGGTAGATATTTTCTTTGTAATTTCCGGCTATTTAATCAGCAAGATTTTACTTGGCGATCTGGCTCATCAGCGTTTTAGTATTTTGCAATTTTATATTCGGCGTGTCCGGCGAATATTTCCCTCCCTTATTTTAGTTTTACTGTTTTGCATTCTCGTTGGCAGTAGCATACTGATGCCAGATGAATACCAATCGCTTGCTAAAGAAGTAATGGCTGGGGTGGGTTTCGTCTCTAATTTTCTATTTATGCAACAAGTTGGCTATTTTGACTTAACGGCAGAAACTAAGCCCTTATTACATTTATGGTCTTTAGGTGTTGAAGAGCAGTTTTATATTTTTTGGCCGATCTTGTTGCTGGGTATGTATCGTTTAGGCGTAAGATTTGCCGAGAGATTGATGTTAGCTTTAATGATAACCTCTTTTGTAGTCAGTAATTACTATACCTATCATCATCCAGAAGTTGCTTTTTATTCCCCGATAACGCGTTTTTGGGAGTTGTTACTTGGTGGTCTATTGGCAAACCAGCAAATTCGCAATGATGCGCAGCCATTCCGATTTAATTTTAGCAAAAAGTTTCGCTCGGAAAATATTGAGGCTTTTTTGGGCGGGATATTGATATTTTCAGGGTTTATATTGATTGATGAAAAGCGTAGTTTTCCTGGCTATTGGGCCTTATTGCCTACGCTAGGCGCATGGTTAATTCTTCGTGCCGGTGCTGACGCCTGGTTTAATCGGCAAGTGCTTGCAAATAAGTGCATGGTTTGGATAGGTCTGATTAGTTATCCGCTGTATTTATGGCACTGGCCACTGTTATCATTTGCTCGCATTATTGAAGGCCAAACACCACCACTACTTTTGCGTTTATCGTTAGTAGCCTTAAGTGTTATATTGGCGTGGATTAGTTATCGATTTTTGGAAAAGACCATTCGGTCACACAAGAAAGTTAAAACGGTTGTCATTCTGCTCGTTTCAGTCATGTTGGGCTTAGGGTTGTTAGCCTATAAAATAAATGACAAGCATGGGGAGAAGTATCATATTCTTTCTACTGCAAAACAAACAGAAGCTTTTACTTCTACGAAACAATGGTTAGCCGCTGAGCGTAAAAACTGTAAGGCCAAATATCCCGCTGAGGCGCTGTGTTTTAGTAATACTCCAGATGGTCAAGCTGAACAAATCATATTTCTTGGTGATAGTCATGTTGACGTACTGTCCGCAGGAATGATTAGAAATCACCCTGAAATTTCTGCAGCTTCGTTTATGGCTTTTGGTTGCCCACCATTAGTAGGTGTCGACCGCATCATCAATCATCGGCCGAGTGGGTGCTACAGCCATACTGAGCATATTTTGGACACATTCAAGAATACGCCAAATCAAACCGTAGTACTGAACGCACGTTTCGCTTTGTATGAGAGTGGTAAAGGGTTCACGTTGCTGAATAAAAATCTGAATGAACCAGATTCACACATTCAATCCAGCGAATTTAAGGGGTTTGATGCGCATGCAAATTACTCACAAGTATTTGCTGCAGGCTTACACAAGACATTAAATGCGCTTGAGCAACAACATAAGGCGATAGTATTTGTTTATCAAGTCCCGGAGCTTGGCTTCGACCCTAAGTCTTGTGTCAGTCGGCCATTAAGGAAAGTAAAGGCAGATCAATGCAAAATACCACGTGGAACAGTAGAGGCAAGGCAAGCGAGCTATCGTAAAATAGTGGGAGAGGTATTAAAAAGCTATCCGAATGTCGCCACCTTTGACCCCATGCAAAGCTTGTGTGATGCTGTATATTGTTATGGTGGGAAGGGTGGCGATATATTTTATAAAGATGATGATCACTTGAGTGTAATTGGCTCAAAGTTAATAGCACCAGCCCTCAAAAGTGTAATTTTAAGTGCCAAGCCTTTAGATTAGGTAGCAAACTACTTAGCCAGTTCGGCAGCCTCAACCACTACTTTATAAAGCTGTAACTCTTGTGGCGTTTTAATTCTCACACCATTCACAGCAACTTGTCCGCGCTTGTTAGAAGCTATACCAGAAGTGATAATCATAGACTGACTTTGCCCAATTGCACGACCTGTTTTGGCATCATATTGCACTACCCTTACTTGCACACGGCCGACGGCCAGAGGCGTTGGGTTTTGCACCACTGCGAATAAATTACCATTACTATCTGTTTGTGGTCCAGCTTGCAGGTATTTGTCCGGATGTTGCGGCAAATCTAAACGCACATACTCGGCAGTGGATTGCTTGCCGATTTCGGAGTTGGAATCTGCGGCTACTCCGTAATTTTTAAGTGCATTGGCCATGTCGCCACGCTCTTCAGAGATTTTACCCAATAAAAAATGGCTAGGCGCTGTGGGTAGTAAGGTGTTACTTCTGGTTAGATATTTTTCAGCTTCAGCCTTGCGCCCCATGTTGAACAATGCAATGCCACCCTGCACATGCGGTTTAAAGTAATCTGGCTGCATTTGAATAGCTTTATCGTAATACGCTAAAGCTTCAGGCGCTTTTTTCTGTGAAAGTGCAATGTCACCTAATAGCTCCTGAAAACGCGCCTCGCGTGGTTCGCCAGCAATCGCCTGCTTAGCAAGGGCAGTGGCTTTTTCTACATTTTTTTCACTCAGTGCTTTCACGCCTTCGTCATATGCTTTATAAGCCGCTTGCGTAGATTTTAGTTTAGCTACTTTTTGTGCATAAATTTCTTTACCCCATTCGCCACCTGCACCTGCTTGAGCAAGGGTGGCTTTATTCGCAGCCACGCGCGCTTCAGAAGGTGGGTGGCTGGCGAATAAACCTTGAATGAAATTACTTTCACGTCCTGCACTTAAGCGCACAAAGGTTTCTTGTAAAGCCACTGCCGCCGTTGGGTCGTAACCAGCTTTTTTCATGTATTGCATGCCATATAAATCGGCTTCACTTTCAGCATCACGGCCATATTTGCTAGTGGCTAATTGCGCACTAAGCTGTGCGCCGCCCACAATCAAATTGGCATAATCGCTATTTTGCGCGCCGATACCGACAGCAATCATTGCCCCTTGCATTAGAATACCGCGCTCCATACCCTTTGCACCATGCCTAGCTGCGGCATGCACCATTTCATGGCCCATTACTGCGGCAAGTTCAGCTTCACTATTGAGCTCATAAAGCAGTCCACGGTTAAAGGCAATTTTTCCGCCAGGCATGGCCCAGGCATTGGGTATGGAGTCATTGAGTACGGTGTACTCGTAAGGCAATTGACGATCTGAAACTGCGGCGAGTTTATTACCAACGCTTTGCACGTAAGCGGTCAGTTCTGGGTCAATAATGTAATCACCACCTTGTGATTGGCGCGCAGGCGAGTAGTTTTGCTTACCAATTGAAATCTCTTGTGATTCTGAAACGAGTTGAAATTCTCTTTTTTTGGTGACAGGGTTAGTGCCACATGCTGAGGTTAATAGAGTGGTTGCTGCTAATAATGCAAGGGCCCAGTTTCTAGATAAGCTTCTGGGTAAATTTCGTTTCAACATGATGGATTCCCTTCAATATATCAAAAGCATAACGCAAAAATGTTGCTTAGATTATGCATTTTTTGCAGGCTACGCGTAAAGTATTGTAAAGCTATGCGGCGATCGCATTATAGAGTTGGTGTGTGTAAATATAATCAAGTACGCTATCCGGCATTAAGTAGCGCGCAGAATGTTTTTGTTGAAAGGCATTTCTAATTGCGGTAGAAGAAATTTCCAGTGGCGTGATGGGCTGCATAGTCACAAACCCTGCGCAGGATTCATGCAAGTCATCGGCATTTTCGGTGTAATGATTGTGTAAAAAAGTCTCTAGTATTTTTGGTAAGGATTCTTTGGTTGTTGCAAACGGTCTTTGTACTAGCGCAATATGGCATTGCTGAATTATTTCTTCCCAGCGGTGCCAGGTATTGAATTTTGTAAATGCATCACTACCCATAAATAGTACCANNCATCAAAGCTAAATATCGGGTTGTCTGCAACGCCCAGCCGCACCATGGCTGCACGGTGTTCAGCAGTTACTATAGGAGCAGACTTGTGTGGTGGATTTGCCGATGGAATAAAGCGAACTTCATTCAAGACGAGTGACTCGGCCAGCTCTTGTGCCATGCGTAAATGCCCAAAATGTATTGGGTTGAACGTACCGCCAAGAATTCCAATGACAGGTCGCCTTATAGCTTGCATTTATGCTCTTACATGCCCATCGCCTAACACCACATATTTAAGCGAAGTTAAGCCTTCTAAACCAACTGGACCACGTGCGTGTAACTTGTCGGTAGAAATGCCAATTTCAGCACCCAAGCCATATTCAAAACCGTCAGCAAAGCGGGTTGAGGCGTTCACCATGACGCTGCTGGAGTCTACTTCGCGTAAAAAACGTCGTGCTTTTGTGTAGTTTTCAGTCACAATTGCTTCAGTGTGTTGCGATGAGTGTTGGTTAATGTGCGCAATCGCTTCGTCTAAACCGCCAACCACTTTGCAAGAGATAATCGCCGCTAAATATTCAGTGTAATAATCTTCTGTCGTGGCTGGTATAGCTTGGCTAACAAGCGCACAGGTTTCCGCGCAACCCCGAATTTCAATGCCGTGCGAGGTCAGCATGTCTGCTATTTTCGGTAACATGATTTTGGCAACAGACCGCGCAATCAACAGTGATTCAGCAGTATTACAAGTGCCTAGTCGTTGCGCTTTGCTATTTTCTACAATGCGTAAAGCTTTATCAAAATCGGCTTCATCATCTACATACACATGGCAATTACCGTCTAAATGCTTAATCACAGGGATGCGTGCATCGTTGGAAATACGTTCAATCAAGCCCTTGCCGCCGCGTGGCACAATCACGTCTACATATTGCTTCATGGTAATCAACTCGCCCACCGCCGCGCGATCTGTGGTCTCTACTACTTGCACGGCTGTGGTTGGCAAGCCCGCCGAGGCCAAGCCCTCATGTACAAGTTTTGCTAGCGCTTGATTACAATGTATGGCCTCGCTGCCACCACGTAAAATTGCCGCATTGCCAGACTTAATGCAAAGTCCAGCCGCGTCTACCGTAACATTTGGCCGTGCTTCATAAATGATACCAATGACGCCAAGCGGCACGCGCATTTTGCCAATTTGTATGCCACTAGGCATATACTTGAAATCAGTCATTTCACCAATAGGATCAGCAAGCTTGGCGATTTGCGTTAAGCCTTCTACCATGGTGTTGATGGATTTTTCAGTGATGGTGAGCCTGTCCAGCATTGCGTCATCTAGGCCATTGGCGCGGGCAGCGACTAAATCTTGCTTGTTAGCGGCTAGTAGAGCTGCTTTTTCGCGCAAAATTGCCGTTGCAATGTGCATGAGTGCCAGGTTTTTAATGTTGGTATCGGCGCTCGCCATCAAGCGAGAAGCTTTGCGCGCCTCAATGCCCATATTCTGCATGTAATTTTGAATGTTCATGATGAATTATACTTTTTTATTAGGGTAATAAAAACAAGCTAGCCGCAGATGAACGCGGATAAACGCAGATAAAACCTTTGTGTTGAACTTTATTTTACTGAATACTTCCAAATGAGTATTTGTTTGCTTTATTACCTGACTGTCTCAAGTTGGCGAAAATGGTAGTTTGCCGAGGTTGTTGTCTGCGTTTATCCGCGCTCATCTGCGGCATAAAAGGCTTTCAACGGGACTTGTTAACGCCCACGCACCTTAGCCAAGCCAAAGCAAAGCCTGGAAATTTCAAGCCAAGCATCGCCCAGCATCACGCCTTTAGCTGTTTTATCTATATCAGCCAGCTTTTGCAGTGCAGCTTCAAGTTGACGCAGGCTTAATCTTGCAAGCGCCCGTTTCACTAAAGCTTGCTTGTCACCATAAATGCGTGCGTTCGTCATGGCATTCATTACATTATCGCCGCGCATTTCAGCCTGCTTAATGCGCACCAAAGGCCGCAATACCCACATCAGCGGATTCATTACCGCCACGGCTTGCTCGCCTTCGTCTTGCAGGCCTTGCAGAATGCGCACAGTGCGCGCGGTATCGCCTAGCAGTACCGCCTCACCTAATTGAAATGCATCGTAACGCGACACGTTTAGCACCGCCTCGCGCACCGTTGCATCGGCCAACTCACCTTGCGGGTATAACAAGCCCAGTTTTTGCACCTCTTGATTGGCGGCTAGCAAATTACCTTCAACCTGATGAGCTAAAAATTCCAGTGTTTGTGGGCTGGTATGCTGGCCTTGTAGCGCCAATCTATTGGCTATCCATTTTGGTAAATTTGCTGCATCTACTTCATTTATAGAGATAATCACCGCTTGCTTTTCAAGCGCAGTAAACCATGCGCTGCTTTTGGTTTCACGTTCAAGTTTCGGCAAAATAATCACAACGCTAGTATCAGAGAGTGTTTTATCAGCTAAAGCTTGCAGGGCTTTTCCGCCTTCAACACCCGGTTTGCCAGATGGAATATTGATTTCTAATAATCGACGACTGGCAAAGAGCGAGATTGACTGACCATAAGCTTGGATTTGTTGCCAATTAAAATAGCGATCAACAATTAAACTGTTGCGCTCATCAAAGCCCTGTATACGTGCGGCAGCGCGGATGGCATCCAAGCTTTCACGCTGCGCCAGAGGTTCATCGCCCGCCAATACATAAATTGGCTGTAAGCCTGAACCGAGATGTTTTTCAAGTTGCGCTTGAGCTAATTGCATTGGTAATTCAAGCTACCTGGCAGTTGGCTTGATAGCAGTTAATCTGCGCAACACTTCCCGCACCGCATCAGTACGCATGTCGGTGTTTAACCTTGCCTCTTCATCAAGCTTACCCAGCAATGCATTGTCGTTATATGAAAAATCTCGTCTGGACTGCACAGTTTGCGGCACACTCCAAGTTGAGTCGGCTGGCTCACGGGTTCTAAAACTTGCGTGATAATTGAGTTCATATTCACGTACCACACCGCCGCCGCTTAAAGACAAAATACGTTTTTCATTGGTTTCATTTAACATTTCAAGCAACAATTGCGCGTCGGCAGCATTTTCAACGACTTGTATGCCGTTGGCTTTGAATGATTGTTTCAGCTCTCTAGAAATGCTCAGCGTGCTGCCTTGAATGAATATCGTTTTGAATGACAGTTCAGTAATGCCGCGTAGCTGAAAACCACACGCAGAAAGTGCCAGACTAAATATCAGTGCCAGGCTAAGGCTAGCGCGTATCATCAAGTTTGGGCGAATTTTTTGCATGGTAATTCCCTTTATAGCACTATGCCACAACAATATTAATGAGTTTATTCGGCACTACAATAATTTTTCGTACCGTCATATTGCTTTCAATGAATTTTTGCACAAAAGGCTGCTGCAAAGCTAGTTTTTCTAATGCTTCTTTGGTTTCAGTTTTTGCAACAGTAATGCTACCGCGTAGCTTGCCATTCACTTGAATTACATAATCTACGCTATCTTGTACCATAGCCGATTGATCAGCCACCGGCCAGCCAGCCTCTAAAATATGGCTTTGTGGACACAGCTCTGTCCAAATTGCCTGGCAAATATGCGGCACGATAGGCGAGAGTAATAATGCTGCATTCTGCAAAACCTCTTGCCGAACTTGGCGCGTAGTTGCATCAGTGCCATCTACTTTTGCGAGTGCATTCATGAGCTCCATCACTGATGAAATCGCAGTGTTAAAGCTATGGCGACGACCATAGTCATCGGCAACTTTTTCAATGGTTAGGTGCAACTGTAAGCGGATATTTTTGAGTTCTGCAGTGAGTTCACCCGATTTGTAAGCTTCTACAGCGCCTAATTCAATATGCTCATAAACTGCTTTCCAAAGCCTGCGTAAAAAGCGATTTGCGCCTTCTACGCCGCTATCAGCCCATTCCAGGCTTTGCTCAGGCGGCGCGGCAAACATCATGAAAAGACGTGCTGTATCAGCACCATAAGTGTCTATAAGCTCTTGCGGGTCAACCGTATTGCCTTTGGATTTGCTCATTTTAGAGCCATCTTTCAGCACCATGCCTTGTGTCAGCAAGTTGGTAAACGGCTCATCATTTTTAATTAAACCCACATCGCGCATGAGTTTGTTAAAAAAGCGTGCGTAGAGTAAATGCAAAATTGCATGTTCAATACCGCCTACGTATTGGTCAACCGGTAGCCAATAATTAGCGCGCTCATCCACCATGGCTGTGTTGCTGTCAAAGCTGGCGTAACGTGCAAAATACCACGATGATTCAAAGAAAGTATCTAAAGTGTCTGTTTCGCGCGTGGCTTTGCCGCCGCAGGTTGCACAAGTAGTTTCATAAAAGTGCGGGTCTTTTTTAATCGGCGAGCCTACGCCATCCATCACTACATCTTCTGGTAATACGACAGGCAATTGTTCAGCAGGCACTGGTACTTCGCCACAGCTTGCACAATGCACAATAGGAATTGGACAACCCCAGTATCGTTGACGTGAAATGCCCCAATCGCGTAAACGGTATTGGGTGCGCCGCTTGCCCAGGTTTTTTGCGGATAAAGCAGCTGCAATCGCAGCACTCGCGCCGTCAAAA
>CXWL01034485.1_pt1 | contig 28065 bp, 24 predicted proteins | sample 590931 | NCBI WGS metagenome assembly CXWL01 (sample SAMEA3498368, study PRJEB10139) | groundwater metagenome | biome: water well; material: biofilm material | place: Germany | collected 2015-04-27 | reverse complement strand
TACAGCGACATGCCGCCGCCATAGGTGCCAACCAGAATCCGATCAGCAAGTTTGCTGACGTGAAATATGCCGTTTGACAGCAAACCGTTGCGGGCATCGAACAAGCGGTATTCATCGGTGGACGTGTCGTACTTGATGACGCCGCCAGACGTGCCCACCCACAGGAACTTGCCCTCCAGCAGCATCGATTTCACATTCCGGTTGCCGACCCGAAAATGGGTGAACTTGGCGTTCGGATCGACTTGAACCTTGCCTTGCTGTTGGGGACCATCCGTTGGACCCGCGACCGGGCGAGGCGGCGCCGCGCCAACACCTGGCTGCGATGGGCCGGCAACCGGCAGCCTCAACGCCGTCGCCTGGGACTTGGAGCCCTGTTGCTGTCCGAGGTAGTACGCCGCGCCGGTCACCCCGAGCGCCGCCAACACACTTGCGGCGATGATCGCCACCGATTTCTTGTTCCATTGCACCATGATCGTCCTACTTCTTTCTTGATTGGCTGATACGCGCCACGCCGCGTTTGGTTCCGGCCCAGATCTCGCCGTTTGGCGCCACCGCGACTGAATAGACGTTGTTGTCCAGTAGTCCCGACTGCTTGTCCAGGCTGCGCCAGGTCTTGCCGTCGTAACGCGTCAACCCATTGCTGGTGCCGAACCAAAGCACACCCGCCGCATCCTGCGCGATGCTGTAGACAATGTCGCCCGCGAGGCCATCCTTGACCGTGAAATTGGTCCACTTCCTGCCATCAAAACGGCTGACGCCACCGCCCCAGGTGCCGGCCCAGATCGACTGGTCGGCGGCGACCAGTATGGAAAACACGTAGTTCGGGTTGTAGGTCGGCGCACCGTCCTGGGTGCGCAGACCCAAGTCGTGACGCGAGCGTGTACCGAGCCCGGTGTTGGGACTGGCCACCAGCTTGTTGGGGTTGTCGGCGCCCAGGCCGTCCGCATGCGTCCAGGAGCGCCAGGCCTTGCCATCGAACATCGACACCCCGCCCTCGGTGCCAAACCAGACCTGATCGCGCGCGTCCACGCCGAGTCCGTACACCCATTCGTTGATCAGTTCCTTGACGTAGGTCCGGAACTTCAGGGACTTCATGTCCACCACGTTGACGCCGGCCCAGGTACCAATCCAAAGGTCGCCGTTCTTCTGGTTGGCAAAGGAATAGACCCAGTAGTCGGCCAGGCCATGCATCGGGAAGTAGGTCTTCCATTTGCCGTCGCGATAACGGGACACGCCGCCCGCGTTGGTGCCGAACCATTTGTAACCCTCGGCGTCGATGCCGATGGCAAACACGTACTCGTTGGCCAGGCCATCCGCGCGGGTGAAGGTGCGTCGGACCTGTCCAGTGGTGAAGTCGACCTCGTGCACGCCCTTGGATGTACCCACCCACAGGGCACCGGTTTTGCGTTCAATCGCCAGGGCGCGAACGTAGACGTTCTCGCCAACGTTGAAGGTCTCGATGACTTGGGGCTGAGGTGCGCCTTGCGTTGGTGTGCCCTGCGCCATGGCGACGCTGGCGTTGCCTCCCATGACAGCCGCTAGAAGCAGTGGTATTAACGAACGCATCAATGCAAAGTCCTCAAATATGCGATTACATCCAGAATGTCTCGGTCAGACAGCATGCCGCGGTACGCCGGCATGGCGTTCTTGCCGGCCTTGATGGCGCCTAGCAGGGTGAAGTCCGGCCGCATCAGACCGTCACCACGGTCAAAATTAGGTGCGCCGACGACCATGCCGCTACCCGATTGGCCATGGCAAATCACACAATGCGTGACATAGGTTTGCCGCCCCTTGTTGATGTCGGCCCCGGTTGACGCCCCGCACGCCAGCAGCAGCGTCCAGCCGACCCACATCAACTTCAAATCGATCCGGCCAACGCTCATTTGCCCTCCGCCTTCCTCGGTTTTTCCCTGTTGCTCAACGGCGCCCGTTTGTACTCGGGAGACAACTTGATCAGTTTGGCCTCCCACGCGTCTGCTTTGTCCTTGTCCGGCGCGAGACCCAGGCCGCCAACTCGGTAGGCCTCCATCATCATGGTCACTGCCGCCAGGTAGTCCTTTTCCGCGGCACGCAGCACATACAGGCGCGCCTGCTCAGGATCCTTCTTGACGCCTTCACCCTTGACATACATTTGCCCCAGTCCATATTCGGCCGAGGCGTTACCCTGGGCCGCCGCCTTGCGGTACCACTCCACTGCCTCGACATCCTCTTCCGCCTTATCCAGGATGTCGCCGAGCCGCGCCTGAGCGGGTGCATACCCGGTTTGCGCAGCCTTGCGCCACAGCGCCAGCGACGTGACCAAATCGCCGCGCGCGAACTCCTTCTCTGCAAGTTCAGTCTCTTGCGCCGGGCCGGCCAGCGCCACCGCAAGGTGCGACGCGCACAGCATCACACCGACCAAGAGGCGCTTCGCCATCGCGGGAGGAATCGATCTGGTTCTCACATGTCTACCTCGTATCAAGGCACGGCCAAGCGCCGTGCGGTGCACCAACCCACTGTTCAGTAGCACGCCGCCTCAGGGCGGTCGACTTTCATCGGTCAGACTGCGGTCGCCGAGCATCAAACCGCGCGCCTGAAACTCCTCCATCTTTCGATAGAGGCTGGACAGACCCATGCCCAGTTTCTCCGCCGCCCGCCGACGGTCCCCACTGGCGGCATTGATCGCGTTGAAGATCAGCGCGCTCTCGAAGCGCCGAACCTGATCACGCAAACTGCCACCGGCATCTTGCCGCGCCGTCTCGCTGGTACCGGCCGCTGCCGCCCGCGCGATCTGCGGCGGCAAGTCGGCACAGGTCACATGCCCTTCGTCGGCCATGATCAGCGCCCGACCCATCACGTTTTCCATCTCCCGCACGTTCCCCGGCCACTCGTACGCGGCCAACATCTCCTCCGCCTCGGGGTCAATCGTGATATCCGTCACGTCGCTCAATCCGGTCGCACTTCTGACAAGCAAAAAACGCACCAGGCCGAGAATATCGTCTCGCCGCTCACGCAGGGGAGGTGCGTGAATGTGGAAAACGCTCAGACGGAAATACAGGTCTTCGCGAAACTTTCCCTCGGCAACCATCTGCTGGAGGTCGCGATTGGTCGCGGCCACGATTCGAACATCGGCACGCCGCTCCTGCTCGCTGCCGACCGCCCGAATCGACTTCCCCTCGATCACATGCAACAGCTTGACTTGCAGCATCAGCGGCAACTCCCCAATCTCATCGAGAAAAATGGTGCCGGTGTCGGCTTCCAGAAACAGGCCCTTTCTGGCCTTATCGGCACCCGTAAAGGCGCCCTTGGTGTGCCCGAACAGCTCGCTTTCAATCAGGTTCTCTGGCAAAGCACCGCAATTCACGGCGATGAAGGGTGCATTCGCGCGCAAGCTTTGCTGGTGGATTCGCCGCGCAATGACGCCTTTGCCAGTGCCGCTCTCCCCGGTGACCAGGACCGTGCTATCGGTCGGTGACACCTTGGCAATCAGACGCTCCAGGTCCCGCATGACCGGCGACGAAAAGACAAATCGTGCCTCGGTTCGACCCTGCACCAGGTTGCGCAACACCCTGTTCTCGGCGCGCAGGCCGCGGATGTCCTGAATCTTTGCAAGCCGATGCAACACCTCCTCCTTGCGCACCGGTTTAACCAGATAGTCGGAGGCGCCCGCCTTGATCGCCTCGATGGCGGTGTCCATCGACCCAAACGCCGTCATCATGATGAAGTTGACATCGATTCCTGCCGTGCGAACTCGGCGCACCAGCTCAATGCCGTCCAGGTCCGGCATGCGGATGTCACAGATGGCGACATCAATGTCGCCTTGCGACAGGCGTCCAAGCGCCTCCAATCCGTTCTGAGCCTGAAGCACGACGTAGCCAGCCTTGAGCAAGTTGGCCGCCAGAATCTGGCGGATCGCCGGCTCATCATCAATTACCATGACCTTCAGGGATTTCATATGTCACACGCCTCGCTGTGAAGTGAGTTGTTCAGTGGAAAAAAGACATGCACGCGGGTGCCGACGCCCGGCGTCGAGTCGATCTCAATTGTGGCACCGTGGGTCTTGGCGATCGAATAACACAAGGACAAACCAAGACCCGTTCCTTTACCAGCCGGCTTGGTGGTGAAGAAGGCCTCGAACACACGATTCAGAACCGCCTGTCCCATGCCGCACCCGTTGTCGGCAATGACCAGACATGCCCGTTCGGCGTCGGCGTAAGAGCTGATCGTGATGGTTGGCGCGCGACCCTGCACGCCGTCCAGGGCGTCAACCGCATTGATCAACAAGTTCATGACCAGTTGGGTCAACTGGTCGGCCACGCCGTGGATCGCCGGCAACTGCGAATCAAGCTCGAAACGCAAGGTAGTGTGTTGCAGGCGCTTGTCGTATCGAATCAAACTGGCGGTACTGCGCAGTTGCGCATTCAAGTCCAGCAACTGAGGCTCCACCACGCGGGGGGACGCAAACTCGGAGATTTCACGTGTGATGGCCGCCAAGCGCTGCGTCTGGGCATGGATTAGTTCCGGTTGGCAATCCAAACACTCCTCCGCCGAGCAGCCGCCTTGAATCGCGGCGCGGCGCTCGATCATTTCCTGTGTGATGCCGACGATCGCGGCGATCGGGTTGCCAATTTCATGCGTGATGCCCGCCGCCAAGGTGCCAATGGCCGCCATCTTTTCCTGGTGGAAGTATTTCTGTCGCTCCAGCATCAGGTCTTTTTCATGCTGGTCCAGCGTGTCGGCCATGCTGTTGATGGCCATCGTCAAGCGGCCAACCTCGTCACGCCGGGTAATCGGAATGGGCTGCCCCCGCACGCCGTTGACGGTCTCCAGCGCCTTGCTTTGCAGGCGGCGCAGGTCGATCGCCAGACGGCGAAAGAACAGACCGATCACGGCGCCAAGCACGACCAGCCCGGCCGACCCCAGCCCAAACACGGTCAGCGCCGCGGAATCAGCGCCCTGGCGATAACGCTCGGACACGGTCCTTCGATGCGCTTGCACCTGCTCCGTGAGTCGCGTGAGATCGGCCTCGAACTCGATCAAGGTCGCGGTCAGGTACTTCAGGTTGACGGTCGAGGGGTTCTTGTTGGCGTCTTCGAAAGCCAGCAGCACCTGCGACGCGTTGGGGGAGCCTGCGGGGAACTTGCGCGTCAGCAGCGCATGGCGCGCCAGGAACAACTGCTGATGCATCTGGATGCGGCGCATCCCGGCTTCACGGTCAGACGCCTCGATGTTGGCCGAGATGGCGGCAATGGCGTGAAAAGTGGAGGCATCGACTTGCCGCAACATCGCCTCGGTCTCCAGCGCGTTTTGGATTCCCTCGAAGTCGCTCAGCAGCAGCGATTTCTGATGAAACGCGAACCCCGCGACGGCAATCGAGTAGCCGATCACGGCGCAGAAGACGATCAGGCCCTTGGTCCTGACGGACAAGCCCACGCCCCATCGAAGCGAAGCAAAACGCGTGCGCAGGGTGGACGCGTCGGCCGGCACAGCGGGGTTGGTCGGCTGAGGTAGGTCAGCGCTGGAGGTGATCGTCATGGCAATGTCTGAGTGCGGCCGCTCACCTGGCGGCCAAGGGAAGTTGCCAGCGGATGCTCGAAACCGCTGCAACGCAATGGTCGACTGCGTGGGATCATTGTTGGCCTTCTAATGTTGACTCTGTTGCCCACGGTGGAGCCTCTGCAGCAGGCCGACCATCTCGGGATGGTTCCACTCATGCAGCCCGGTCAAACGCCGCAACAGCGTGCGATTGGGTGCAATCACAAAGGTCTCCGGGTAAGCCCGCAGGCCCAACTGGCGCGACACCTTGCCGTCCGGATCGAACAGATTGGTAAACGTGATGCGATGCTGGGCCAGGAACTCGGAGGCCAGCAGCGCGTCGCGGTCGGTCGACAGCCCGATCACGACAAACTGCGCGGGATCGAGCGATTGGCTCAAACGCTCCAGATCGGGCATCTCGCGGCGGCACGGCGCGCACCAGGTAGCCCAAATGTTGAGAATCACCGTCTTGCCTTGGAGAGGGCGACGGGCGTCATCGGCGCTGGCGATGAAATCCAGCATGAACGCCGGAAACGCCTGCCCTTCCACCAGTGGCGTCGACGCCGGCGCGTCGGCCCTGCCGCATGCCGTGAGCAGCGCCAAGCCAAGGCACGCGAGCGCGATCAGGCACCGCGCCTTGGCTGTCGCGGCGTGAACCCCGCCCATCATGGCGACCAGCGCGGGCCAACTGCCAGCCAGGGCCGAGGCGCTCGATTTACCGCTAGCCGGGTGATCCACTACACCGCCCCTTGATGCGGCGTGGTCGATACAAACGGTACGCCGAAGAAGGTCAAGAACGCGACCACGAATACCGCCACCACCAGCAGCGAACCGATACGCGGAGTCAGCGTGAATGTGAAGCGCGCATGCAATGTCAGCGCCAGCAACAGCCACGTCAGGAAGGCCCACGTTTCCAGCGGATCCCAGGCCCAATACCGACCCCATGCATCCTGCGCCCAGATCGCTCCCACGATCAGCATCAAGGACTCAAATACAAACCCGACCGCCAAACAGCGAAAAGCCAACTCAGCCAGGCTTTCGTCCGAGGGCATGCGCGAGAAGCGTCCAACGCCGAAGGTCGACGTGCGTGCCAGGATGACGCTCGAGATTCCCACCGCGATCAACACCGCGCCAAAGAAAATCTTGCCAAATGCGACGTGGATGTAGAGCCAGACCGTGTGGTAGGTCGGCGGCAAGTGGCCTTCGGCGGGACTGCTTGTCAGAAGCCAGGCCATCATCATCAAGAGTATTGGCATGATGGCTGCGGCGCTAGGTTGAATCGAGGGCAGCCGCCAGCAGGCCAACGCAAAGGCCAAGGTCATGCTCCACAGGTTGCTGGACAAGATTTCGAACAGGGTCACAAACGGCCCGTGCCCCAGGCGCTCCCAGCGCAAGCCTATCGCGATCGCGTGCAACGCCAGCCCGATCAGCATCGCAGGCAGCAGGGCGCGTTCCAAGCGGCGACGAAACACCAGACCGATGATCCCGATACTGGCGGCCATGCCGTAGACCACCATGGCAGCCCAGAAGAATTTCAACTCGATCATGTTCGGGGCCCGCCATCACGATTCCAGGGCTGCGCACCAAACTTCCCCCAAAAATGCCACCCGAGCGCAGCCACGCTGATAGCACATACGGCGAGCAACCATTGAATGGTCCAGTCGTAGAACACCGCGTAACCCATCCAGGTGCGCAGACCATCAAAAACCAGTCGCCCCTGCGGCAGTTCAATCGCTTGAGACGCAAGCAGTTCTCGGCGCATTTCCCCGACGCGCACGATCACCTGGTACTGGCTCGGCAACCTGAACTCCGACGAACTCGCTGGGTCCAGGATGACTTCGTCGAACTGGAGCATCGTCCACACCTTGATGGCGGTGCCTGGCAGCACCCAATCCCGGGCTTGACGGTATTGGTGGATCGGGTAGGAAGGAAGATGCACCGCGCCCTTCGAGGGCAGCCCCCCGTCCGCCGGGTACCACACAAACGTGGGCGCGAAGCCCTTGTTGGGCGTCGTATAGAAACGGTAGCCCGCCAAGACCAGCGGCGTCTGGTCACCTATTTCGGCGTCGTGTGCGGCCCCATTGGCATCCGGGTAGCTGACCACGTTTTGCGTTTTGTCGCGTTGAACCCCCTTGGAATAGCCGATCCGAAAGCCGTTGTTGACGAAGCGCACGCGTGCCAGGCCGCTGCCATGCCAGGGTCCCGCCTCGACCGCCGTCAACTCACCATCGAACTCGGCGCCTTGCGCGACCTCGACGCTTCCGCGCAGGTAAGTCAATCGTCCAGCCGCCAGCAACACCACCAACGCGATCAAGCCAAGATGAAACACGAGCAAGGCGTGTTGCGCCCGCAACACCGGTCGCGTGCCCACCGCCGCCATCAAATTGATAGCGAGCAGGGTCAGGGGCAGGGCCAGTGCCCAGGTGCTGTTCAGGTGTCCTTGGTAGGACAGCAGGACCCCGATGGCCAACGCGACAAGACTGCCCACTGTCAGCCGCAGCGATGCCAGCCGCTCCAGGGCGGGGGAATCCACACGCGCAGTGGCTTCGCTCACGATTCGGTCGCTCGGGCGCGGGTCATGGCAAGCTCGCACACATGGTGTTCCTCATGTAGTCCTTGCCACCGCAGTCTGAATCGGTCCAGGCACCGCTCTTGGCAAATGAGCTAACTCGAAGTACCGCCTTGTAGTAATAAGGCCCGTTGGTGTAGGTGCCGGCGGGCGCCGCGGTGCCAGCGGTCTTGCCGACCTCGGGCCCCAAATCTCTCAGATTGACCAACAGGGCCTTGTTCTTCCATCCATGCGGCACGGCCACATGACACCAGGTACAACGCAATTCCCGCCCCAATTTGTCGACGTGGTAGTTGTGCAGATTGCCTCGACTGGAGTTGTAAAAGCCGGTCCTTCTGCCGGTGTCATTCCTGGTTGTGTAGTTGGCCTTCGCGTGGCACTTGAAACACAGCAGGTTGGAGTTGCCCCCTCCGGTATCGGTCCACCCGCCCTTCAACAGGAAGTCGTTTACGGATCCGTGCGGTCCCCATGGGTTTCCATGGTCACCCCCACCCGGGATCACCGAGGTGGCCGAACTCACGTTCGAACCGTGGCAGTCGGTGCAGTACATCGTGTTTGAGCCGACTTGGTTGTTCCATGGCGCAAGCCAGGGATTGCCGGCACTCATCCCGCGCGTGACGGTGGTACGACCCGTTGGGCCTACAACGGGGTGCCAGGACCGATGGTTGCAATTGTCATAGGCCGCGGCGGCGCCGGCGGCGACACCCGCATTGATGCAGTTATTGGTTGCCGGCCCTTGGTGGCCGCTGGGGGCCTGAAACTCCTTGGCCTGATTGGTATACATCGTGACACCATTGACGCCGCTGGTTGTGCCGCCGGTGAAGCTGCCCAGCGTGGGACGGTTGCCAGTGCCGGTTCCGCCGTCGGTTTGCGGCAAGTTGTTGTCGGAATAGCCGTAGTCCGAGTGGCACTTCAGGCAAATCTGGTACTCACGGGTCACAAACTTCTCGCCAACCAGGGCACTCGCGCTGGTGCCCGGATCGCCCCGCTTGACATCGTAGCCCGAGGGCAAGGCCTGAAACGACGCTGACCCGTAGGTCGGTTGAACCCCCCAGGCGCCACGCAAGACGCCAGAGGCGATGTTGGAGTGGTTCATGGCGGTATCGGTATGCGCATGGGTACCGGTTTCAGCCGGAATCAAAGTGCTCGGGTCGGTCTTGATGTTCCCCAACGGGTTGCCGCGAAAGTCGCGGAACTTCACCACCCGATGCGGGTTATGACAGTCGCTGCACTCGGCATGCCGGTTGCCCAGCGCACCGAAGCCCAGCTTGGAGCGTGACTCCATCAAGTCCTTGCCACACTTGCCAATAGCCTTGCTGCAATTGGCATCGGGACCATCGTTGAACACGCCGCCGATGTCATGCACCTCGGTCACGCCGTCGGCCTGATCGGATGTCTTGATCGGCATGTGTTTGTTGCCCGCCGTTGTGAAGTCAGTCTTGATGTCGGGAATCGCATTCGTGGAAAGCGCGGTGAAGGTGACCGCCGAACCCGCGCTGGTGGTATGACACTGATAACAGGTCTCTTCCAACGCAGCGCTGCCACCGGTCTTGGGGCTGGCAATGCTGTCCGTGCCCTCTCGCAACAGGCGTCGCGCGCCCTGCACCGTATGGGTGTCGTGGCAATTCAGGCAGCCCACTTGCCAGACCGGCGGATTGGTGTTCGGCGGCGCGTCCAGCGACGACGGAAACTCACGCTTTTGCGCCTCGGTGTCCTTGTACAACTGGGTTGCCACCTGGCTGTTGGCATGCGCGGAATAGGCCCAGGAGACACCCCCCTTGTCATGACAGGCGAGACAAACAATGTCGTTGGTGGCGTTGAAGGATCCACCCGTCGCCTGGCTCACCTGGAACCGGTTCATGCGCAGGAACTTGGCGTTGCCATTGCTGCTGGTCTTGTCGCGCAAATGCGGATCGTGGCATGTGGCGCACTGCATCTGGTTGTTCTCCAGCGGCATCTTGGGCTTGACGCTGCCGGCCACCCGGTTGCCAACGACCATGCCATCCGGGCTGCGCAGTTCGCCATCGTACCCGGCGATGGTGGCGTCATAAGTGAACGAAATCGGGTGATCGCTACTGAGGTCGGTACCCAGGTCACGGGTGAAGCCAGTCGTGGCGCTGCCACTTGGCATCTTGACCGGCGTGCTGCCGATGGTCATCGGGATCGTGACGATTCTGGCGGCATTGAGCACGTTGACCTTGTCGATGGCCATGGTGCCGTCATGGCAGGAGAGGCACAGCTTGGAACTGCCACCGGGCTGCGCCGCCAACTCCGCGGCGTTGGCCTCCATCGAACTGGAGTTGTACGGCGTATAGCTTGCGCCCGACAACTCTCGGTTCCACAGCGGTCCGGTCACGCCGGTATTGGCGTCGTGCGGCGTATGACAAAACACACACACCTGGGTCTCGGAACTGGCCTTGATGGACCGCACCGGCACAGTGCCTCCCGAGGGCGTGGCCGACCCGTCCGGCGCCGCGGACAGATTGTGCTTGGTGCCGCGCACATCGGAGACCTTGTCAGTCACGGCGATGGCCGCATGCGCCATCGCCGCCAGCAGCACCAGGCCCAAACAAATCAATCCGGCCGCAAGTCGCTCCCGCCAGGACATCAATCGCCTCCCAAGAACTGGAACATGACGATGCGGCCATTGAACATGTCCGCCACGTAGATACGACCCAGCGCGTCGCTCCAAACGCCCGACGGCAAGTAAAACTTGCCCACGTCCTTGCCCGTTCCACCAATCGGCATCAGGAAATTCCCGCCTCGGTCAAACACCAGCAAATTGTCATAAAACGACTCCACCACATAGACATTGCCCGAAGCGTCAACGGCCACCCCTTTCGGACGCGTCAGATTGCCGACCAAGAGACCGCGTTGGCCGATCACCCCGGCGCCTCGGCCCTGTTCATCGAACACCTGCACCCGCGCGTTCATGCTGTCCGCCACATACAAGCGGCCACCCCCAAACGCGAGGTGGGTCGGAAAATTCAACTCACCTTCACTCTCGCCGCGACGACCAATCACTTCCAGCAATTTCCCGTCGTCATCAAACACCTTCACGTCATGCGCATGCGTGTCCGCCACGTAGATGCGGCCGCGCCGCGCATCGCGCACCAACCCGGTCGGTCGCTTCAAGCTGCCCGCGCCAAAGCTGCCAATCGGCCGGCCATCCCGATCCAGACGAAACACCTCGCCCAGCTCGGCATCCGCCACCAAAATCTGCCCGTCAAGCCCAAGGGCCATGCCGATGGGTGTGACAAACTTAAGATACTCCCGCGCCTGCGTCCAGACCAGCAATCGTCCAGCCGTTTGATCGAACACGAAAACGGCGTGCTGGCTGACATCCGTGACATAGATTCGGCCTTGTGCATCGACTACCCCGCTTTGTGGTCGCTTCAAGGTGACCTTTTCTTCACCGCCTTCGAACAAGCCGACCAACCAGTTGAATAGTTTGATGCCGGCGTTGCGCGTGTTGGCGGCATCCGAGACGAAGTTCTCCTCCCCCAGCAACTGCCCCACATAACGAAAACGCGGCTTCTCTGGCGCCGCTGGCCACAATGGCGCGGCCTTCGCGGAGCGGTAGTCCGGGTCAAGGTGCATCACGTACTTGACTTCCGCGCAACCGCCCACGCCCAACAGGGCCCACCACAGCAGCCAGCACGCCACGCGCCCAAGCGCGCCTGGCTGGGCGTTGTCACGGGCGGTCTTGATCCACTGCATGGTCTGGCGTTGTCCGAGTTGGCGTTTCACGTTACCAACGGCCTGGCCCGGTGGTTGCGTCGCCACCGTAAATGCCGCTGGGCAAGCCGCGCTTGCCCGAGTGGCACAAGTCGCAGTTCGCCGATCCCCACGCGATACGGTCGTTGTGGCACATCCCGCAAAACTTGCCATCGACGATGTCAGCCATCAACACGTCATTGCTGCCGGCCCGCATTTGAAAACCGAGTTCGGAGTGGCATACCTTGCAGCGAAAACGAATGCGATGAAACCAATGCGGGAAGACCACCGGGCGCACGCCCTCCTTCTCCGCGCGATTGTTCAAGACGACGTCCGCGTACTCGGCATGCGCCGGTAGGCCAGGCGGCAACCACCACATGGCCAGCATCAAACACAGCACCCGCGCACGCATCGGTAGCCACCTTGATGGGTCCATGTCAGCTCGACCCATGGCGCAGGCTTGCAATCATCATTTGCGCTCCACACTGTGGCAACGCTTGCATTCTGTCAGAGGAAACGCCACCGCGCCGTGGCAAACCCCGCAATACTCCCCTTGCAGAATCTGAAACATGTTCACCTCCTTGGTGGCGCCTGCCTTGGACTTGAAGAGCTTCTCATGGCAATTGCTGCAATCCAGCCACTCGGTATGCTGGCGGTGCGGGAAACGCACCATTGGCATCTCACCGGTTCGCGGCATGATGACATCCTGGTCCAGCACCCGAATGGCCGTGTCCGGCAGGATGTTGGCGCGCGGTGCAATGGCGCCCTGCTCCAGTGCCTTGACCCAGCGCACGCGATTGCCCACCGCGTCGGGTGGCAGTGCCGACAAGGCCTCGCGCGGTTCCTGCAACAGTTTCAGGCTGGGATTGGCCGGATCGTGCACGCCGTCTTTGGACAGCAGTGGATGGTTGGATGCCGCCACGAGCTGGCTGAGCACCAAGAACGCCAGCAACGCCCATGGCCTGCCCCACTTCACGACCACGCAGGCTGTTGGCACGTTCATCGAGCGCTACCCGGGGATGTAGACACCCGCGCCGCGAATGGCGCGCACCAATTCCTTGGTGGAGTCCTCCAGCAGCTTGATGCCTGACTCGAAATCCTTCCTGGTTGCCATCGCCTCGGCGTTGACGCGCAAGACCGCCGCCTGGTCAAGGTGCTTCTGAACCAGGGCTTCAAGTCCGGCATTGCCGGCGCGCCGCTCATCGAGCAAGACCTTGATCAACATCTTATGGGTGTCGTTGCGGTCGACCTCGTAGAGGTACTCCTCTTCCTTGCTGGCAAAGTTGAGTGAGCGCACCAGCGTGTCGCCTTGGCGCAAACCCTCTATCGCCACGTTGGTGGCGCGGTAAACCTGGTCCAGCACGGCACGTCCCTGATCGAGTTTGCCGGCCGCCGCCAAGGCAGCGGCGTCACGAATCTTCGACTCGATCATGGCAGTCATCTGCGCGCCCTTGGCACCCTGTTGTTTCTCGGCGCTGATGCGCTTTTGCGCCACCAGCAAGGCCTTGACGCTCTCCATTCTGTTGGCGAAGTCCCGTTGCGCCTTCTCCCCCGTGACCTGCTCGGGCGCGGCCAAACGCACGCCCTCAAAGAACACCTTTGCGGCTTGATCCAGCAGTTGGGAGGCAGCGCCATAGTCACCGGCACGCAAAGCGTCGCCAGCCCGATCCCGCAATTCACGCGCCTTGCCGCGCAGCGCCGTGGCCTGCGCATTGGCGCTGCTCTCAACCTGTTTGGCGGCGGAGGACTTCTCGATCAAGGTCTCCACCGATGCCAGTCGGCGCTCAACCTGCTCCCGGTCGGGTGGCAATCGTGCGGCGGAGACCGGGGCTGCGGGCTGGTCCTGAACCGGCTCGGCAGCGAGCGCGGCGGAACATGACAAGGCAGCCACGAGGCACAGTTGGATGCCGCCAATAGTGTTAAGGCGTTTCATAGGTATCTCAGGGCTTGATCTCGGGCGATTGCGGCACAACCAGACCGGCGATCCGCAGGGCGCGCTCCAAATGGTTGGTCGCATCCTGCAGTGACTTCAACGCGGCAGGGTAGTTCCCGTCGCCGGCCTGTTTTTGCGCGGCATCGGACAAACCGCGGCTCAAGCGCATGTACCGTTCGGCCAGGGCGGCGGCTTCGCTGGCAACGTTCAAACGGGTCAGGGCGATCGGGACCAGCTCCTCGAGGCTTCGATTGCGAGCCAACTCATGCCGAAACTCCTCGGCCGGGGAGTCGAACTTGAGCTCATAGATGATCGTCTCCGCGCTCAACATCCGATTCAAGGCCGACACAACGATTCGGTGCGCATCGCTTAGAAGCACGTTGGCTTGCGACTGCTGACCGTTGGCAAGCAGCGCATCCGCGCGCTCGACCATCCCGTCGATCTTGTCGATGTCCGCGCCTACCGAGGGCGCGTGCAACTTGATGCTGGCCATGCGGCTCGACAAGCCCTTGTGAAGCCCGTGGAACATCCGAATCGCTTCGCGCAACGCCTGGTTCTGGCCGCGCACACGCACCGCCTCCTGGGCAGGATCGGGCACCAGATTGGACGCGGCCACGATCTCGCGCAAGGCATGGTCCAACAGCTTGATCGCCGCATCCTGGCGGCCCTCAACGGCCTGGACCTCCGCCTGGTCATAGGCCACCCGCGCGTCGGCCAGTTTTTGTTTGGCCAAGGCATGATCACTTTGTTGAACTCGTTGCACGGCGGGCGAGCGCGTCAACTGAAGCTTGACCAACTGCAGCTTGCTCTGCAAGGCCGACCGAAGTCCCGAGCCATCCGCCTCGGCGCGGCCCGCCGGATCGTCGGCCACGACACCCGGCAGTGGCTCGGCCGCGCAGCTTGCGCCGGCCAGCAGCCACACGGCCCATGCACGCTTGGCACCATGGCCGAGGCGACTCATGGTTTGGACTCCAGTTTGGCCGGCATGGGCTTGCTCTTCGAGTGACAACGGCGGCATTCCGATATTGGAAAAGCCACCTTGCCGTGGCATACACCGCACTTTTGCCCCAGCAGGATCGACGCCATGCTGATCTGGTTGGCGCCTTTTTGCGGAATGAATATCGCGGGATGGCAATTCGAGCAATCCAACCACTGCGTGTGCTGCTTGTGCGGGTAGACCACGTCCGGCATGGAGCCTTTCACCTCGCGCACGATGTTCATGTCCATCACCATGGGGGCGACCGCCGGATCAACACGGTCGTAACGCGGTTTGATCAGATTCTCGCTAAGTGACTTCACCCAATCGACACGGTTGCCATCGTTGCTCTTTGGCAATTGCCCGAACGCCGCCATCGGTGGCTGCAAGGCCGCGGTACCCGCGTTGGACGGATCGTGGATACCGTCCTCCATCGGCGGCAGGTTGCGCTTGGGCGGCGGGCGCATCAAGCGATTAAAGCTGTTGACGTTGACGTTCACGCCTGGCGCTGCTGGCGCTGGCACCACCACGGCGGCCGGTGGCGGCACTGGCGCGACCGCGCTTGCCACCGCAACCGGGACCGGCGGCGAGGTAGCGGGGGACGCCTTGGCAGGTGACGCGGCGGGCTTAGCCGCCACGGCGGCGGTCGCACCCGGCTTGGCAATCGGCGTTGCCTGGGCAAGCATGTAGCTCACCACTGCCTTGAGCTCGAGGTCCGTCAGCGCGGCATTGCCACCGCGCGGGGGCATCGCACCCTTGCCCTTGCTGGCCGTGACCAACAGCGCGGCCAGACCGGTCGCGACGCGAGGAGACCAGGCGGCAACGTCGCCCAATTTGGGAGCGCCAGCCGCGCCGGTACTGTGGCAGGCCATGCAATAGCTGTCGTAGATCGCCCTGCCATTGGGCAAGTCGGCCGCGCTGGCCTCGCTCGACACCAACAGTGCCGCCACGAGCAAGGTCGCCAGGTGGGGTTTGAGTAGGGGCTTGATGGCGACACCTACTTCTTTTGCGGCGCGAGCGCGGAACTCGCGGGCGCCAGGGCACCAACCGGCGCGACCAGCGAACCGATCGTGCTTTCATGTACTTGGGTTGCGGTACCGGGTTTGGCGGAGTGGCAAAGGTCACAGTTGTCGACAGACCACGCGATGTTGCCGTTGTGACACGCCCCGCAGTACTGACCATCGATGATCTTGACCATGTTGATCTCATTGCCACCGGCCTTGAACTTGAATCCCAGATCGGCATGGCAGACCTTGCAAGCGAAGCGGATTCGGTGAAACCAATGCGGAAACACCGCCGGTCGCATGCCGGCGGGGTCCGAGTAGTTGTTGATCACGATGTCCCCGAATTCGGCTCGGGCAAGCTCCACGGCGGTCAGACTGGCCAGCAACATCATCAGGATCAGCAACCGCCGCTTCACGGTGGCGCCGAACTTAAACAGGGTCATCATTTCGATCTGCCTTTAGTCAAAAAAGTGAAAGCTGGACACCGGATGCCTAGAAAGCTCGGGTCACGGAGACGGCAATCGAGCGCTGGGTCTTTCTCTCCGCCTTGACCTGTTGCGCGCCAGTGACGGCATCGGAGGAAAACTTCGGCGTGCGGCTGCTCGATATCTGCGTTGCCAAGCGCAACTGGGTGCGTCCAATCTGGTAGTCCAGGCGGTTGTCCCAACTGGCAAGCTGCTCGTCCTTCACACTACCCAACAGGGGCAGAAGGGCGTCGCTGTTGAGCCGCAGATCGGAGCTGAAACGCAAGCGACGGACCCCGAACACGCGCTGGTTCTGGTAACTGATGGCGCCACTTGAGGTGATCACGAAACCCGCGCCAGCCGGGCTGGGGCCGCCAAATGGGTTGACTTGCGGGTTGAACGGGTCGGTCTCCTCGGGGCGAGCGTTGACGCTTTGACGCACCGCCTGAATCGTGAGACTGCCGGTCCAGGAACTTTGGCCACTGGTGGGCAGGCTGCTAGAGGCCTGCAGATTTGCCATCTGGAAGAAAGCTCGCGTGCCCGCCAGGGCGCGCGAATCACTGACGCTGAGTTGCACCATCATGGCGCCCGAGGGCTGGGTCTTCTCCCATGACAAGGAGCCGCTGTGAGTCAGTTGCCGGTTTGAGACCCCCTCGGCGCCCCGCGACCGACCGCCCGATGCGGCCAGGCTTTGGCCCCCGCCCAGACGGACCGACGAGCCGCCATCCAGTCTGAATTCTCGGCTCAGGTTGTGGCCCGCCTGCCAGCTCAGTTCTGGCCCACCGTCCGATGCGCCACTGCTGTTGGAAAGATTGGCGGTAGTCGACCAACCATATCGCCACGCCCCAATGGCGAGTTCGTCGGGTTGATAGCTCGCGCCGGCGGTCTGGCTGGAATGGGTGCTACTCGCGCCATTGTTGTTCAACACATTGAGGTTGACACCGGCGTTCAGACGCGTGTGGCGATTCAAGCTATAGCTCACGCCCACATTGACGTTGCCCGTGGCGCTGCGCAGGCGCTCCCCCACCGCGAAACCGCCGGGCAAGTTGCTGGTGGCCATGGTCAAGGCAAACACACGGGCGCCCGCGTTGACCGTCATCGCCGAGTCGGCTGGCCGCCAGAAAACCAAGCTGCCTAGCTGCATCAGACGGGTGTCACCGTCACCCCGCAGCAGGTGAAACCCCACCCGACTGATGTTGAGCATGCTCTCGGCCGAGATGGACGGAGTCGGCGTGTAACTGTGCTGAAGGGACAGGTTGCCCTGCCTCGCCTCTTCACCGCTGGCCTCGTGCGCGTTCCAGGCGCCGTCCCCGGTCAGTTGAACGCGGTGATGCTCGCGCGTGTGCGTCAAATTCAAGCGCAGGCTGCGTTGCCGATCTCGCCCCGCGTCGACGCCGGTGTGGGTATCGCTCTCGAAGCCGATCATGGCTTCACCCTCCGGTCGGTAGTGGTACTGGGTGAAGCCATAGCGCTGGCCGGTGGACAAATCCGCACGCACGAGATCAGAGGTGGTACGGCTGTCACTGCGCACAAAGTGGGCTTCGAAGGGATAGGGCGATTGCGTCAGCACCGACAGTTGCGCAGCGCCGGTAACGATGAGGTTTTTGCTCGAGGTGGCGGCTTCAGGGCCGTTGCTGGCGTCGCGCGACAGGGTCAGGCCGAGGTTTGCGTTAAGACGCGCAAACCAGGGTTGCCAGATGAACGTGCTGCTACTGGCATTCAACGTGGCGGTCATTGCGTTTCGCATGCTCGCTTGCCCTTGTGACGAATCGCTGCGCACGATGGTCGACACCATGCCGTCAAACCGAATCGGCGGCATGACCCAGCTTGTTTCTTGCGTCGGATCGTTCTGCTCCGTCCCGGTAGACGCCGAGGATGACTTTGATCCGGCATTGCCGTCCGCCTTGCGCACCTCGGGTTCGCTGGCCGCTGGCGGCAATGCCGAGCGCGCCGAACCGTGGCACAGCATCACCGACAACGCGATCACCCACATCGGCGCGACGCTGAGCGGCAAAGCCAGTCGACCGCCCGCAACACTCATCAACACCCCCAAAAAGAACCGATGCATCAACCATGCCTGACTTGTTCATGCGTCGGGTTTGGATCACTTCGCCAGCGACAGAAAACGCGACTCGTCGATCTGCACGGTCGCCTTCGACTTGAGCGCGGCATTGAAATCGGCCCAGGCACGCTCGCCCTGTTCGCGCTGTGCCAATTCCTGCGCGCGCACTTTGACGGACTCGAAATCGTGAAACTTTGGCACCTTGCGATCAGCCAGGCGCAATACCGCATAGCCTTCCAGCANNGGCAGCATGCCGGCGTGCAGATAACCCATATCACCGCCCTGTTTTCCCGACGGATCGGCGGAGTGTTGACGTGCCAGGACCGCAAAGTCTTCGCCCGCGCGGGCACGCTTGGCCAACGCCTTGGCCTGCTCTTCGGCCTTCATCCAGACCGCACTGGCCGCCGAGGGGTCGACTTTCAGCAGAATCACCGAAACGCGCTGTTGCTCGGGTTCGGTAAATTGGGACTGATGGCTGGCGTAATAGGCGCGGGCCTGCTTCTCGTCCACTTTGACCTTGTTGCGCACCGATTTTTCAAGCTGACCGAGGATGTCATCCTGCTCCAGTTTTGCCACCAAGGGCGGCAGTAACTGCGCCCGGTTGTTCTTCCACTGCGCGCTGTTGGCATAACGCTGCTCATAGCCTTGCACCGTCTTCTGAATTTCAGTCGCATCCGGGCGCAGCCCCCGGTGTTTGGCCTCGCGCAACTGCAAAATGCGCAACACCATTTGCTGCGCCACGTCACGCTGCATGACGGCGATCTCGGCCTCGGGCGGTTTGCCGTGGTAGAACTTGCCACGGGTCGCGGCGGTAAAGGCGACGTTGTACTCGTCCACCGTAATCACGCTGTCGCCAACTCGGGCGAACACCACCGATGGTGGCGTGGTCGCCCCGGTTTTTGGAGTTGTGCCGTTCTGGGCCAGGCTGTCCCCCGCGGCGACCAGGGCCAGCAGCAGCAGGGCCGATCCTGAAAATTGGTTCAGTAGTGATTTCATCGGAGCCAAGCTGTTGTCAGCTTCCTCATTGGTGTTTTGGACAGGCCAAAAAAATGAGGGTGGACAAGTCGCCTTGTCCACCCTTTGTGGCGGCGCAATCAGCCGGCTACTTGATGTGGCATGCCAGGCAAACTGCACTACCGGTGTTGGCGATTCGCAGGAACGTTGGGTTCGCATTGGTATGCGGGTCGTGGCAGCTTGCGCATTCAACGAATGCTTGCGCGCCAGCAAGGACCGGACCGACCGAGCCATCCTGATTGACTGAAGTGGTACCGGTGCGGGTGTAGAGCTGCATGTCAGTCTTCTGCCTTCCGGCCGTACCCGTGTCCACCCACCATACCGGCTGACCGTTCAGACTTGCATAACTGACGCCCTTGAAATCAGCGTCTTTGAACCCGCCATCGACAATGGTACCCGTCGTGTAAGCACCACCGGCTGGCATGCCGCCACCGTACTGAATGCCGATGGGGTGGTCGTTCTTCAAGTCAACACCCAAATTGGCGACGGAAGTGATCTTGCCTGCGGTCTGGTTTGCACCACTCCATACACCGGTGGTCCACGCTGTATCACCAGTGAGACCAGACCCCGGCGCATTGATGACCGTGTTCATCGCCTGTACGCCGTCATGGCACGACAGGCAGGCCAGCGAGACCGAGCCTACCGGTGCCGTGGCACCGTCCAGGCTGGAAGTGCCCAGGCTGTTATAGGTGGTATAGGTACTGGGCGCTGCCATGGTCCGGTTCCATAGCGGTACCGCGGCCGAGGTGTCCGCTCCGTGCGGCGTATGGCAAAACACGCAGATTTCACCCGTGCCACTGAACTTGTTGACACCGGTTCCGGTGCTGCCCAAGTTGTGCTTCGTCGCGGCAATTTGCGCCAGCGCTGGCGGGCTTGCAAACACACCCGCCAACATCGCCACCAGCGCCGCAGCGCCTGCGTAACGCCCCATGTATCTCTTCAGCAAAGAATTGTTCATGATCTCCTTACCTGCCTTTCTGTGTCATCGTTTCCACTGTGTTCGCCCCCACCGAGGTCGCCTTCGCCATTTCAGGCTTCGTCAACTACTGAGCAAGTTTTGGGCCAACCAGTAGTTTGATTTGGATTAACCTTTTCCCGCTTCCATCCTCAACTTCGGGGGCGGATCACCTGCTTCGTTCTCAAAACCAAGAAACACTTCCCGCTTTCGGGAGCCAGCGCGCCCAGTCGCTATTTCTTGACGGATGACTCACCCTTGACCGTGAATCCTGCACCGGGTGCGAGCTTGGCTGGCCGATAGACATCCACCTTGCGGAAGTACTGGTCCACTACATAAACCCGACCATCCCCGTCAATCGCAATGCCGGACGGCAGCATGTACTTGGCCATACCATCTCTTTCCGAGCGGCTGCCCACCGACAACAAGAGTTTTCCTTCCGGGGTGAAGATTTGAAAATTGCCGAAGGCGGTGTCCACGATGTAAACATTGCCGTCCACGTCCGTCGCCGCTTCCTTGGGGCGGGAAAACTGCCCCCCCTGACGGCCGATAGCGCCGAACACGCGCACAAACGTGCCATCGCTGCGGAACACTTGCACCCGAAAATTGGCGCCGTCGACCACATAGAGCAATCCATCCTTGCCAATCGATACATCGCGCGGCAAGTTGAACTCACCCGGCTCCGAACCGCGTTTACCGAAATCGAGCAGATGCTGGCCAGTGCGCGCGTCGAACACGCGCACGCGGTGTGCATCGCTGCTGATGCCACCGGTGTCCACGACGTAGATACGACTGCCATCCGCATCGACGGCGATGCCCGACGGTCGCACGAACCAGCTCCCATCACCGGCCAGGGTACGCAAGAACTTGCCCTCTGGGTCGTACACCTGCACCACGCGGGCCCCGGTGTCGACCACATACAGATTGCCCTTCCCGTCCACGTCAAGCCCGATCGGTGTGCGCAGCTTGCCAAGCTCTTCGTCGTCGCCGATCTTGAAGTAACGCTGGCCCGGTATATCGAACACCGCCACCGAGTGCGCACTGGTGTCACTGACATAGACACGGCCGTGGAACACCGCCACGCCATACGGTTTGCCCAGGCCCTCGCCCACCCGCGCTTCTCCCACCAGCAGGCGCTTCAAGTCAGCGTTCTTGTCTTCCTTCACGACATCCGCGCTGCTGTAAAGCGTGCGTTCGTAGATGAATCGTGCCTCATCCGGTGGGGGCGGGAAAACCGGAATCTCTTGCGGTTTGGTCGACTGGGGAGTAGACACCGCGCACGAGGCCAACAGCAGAATGCCGGCCAACTCAAGAATGACGATCAGAGATCTGCCGAGTGTGAACTTTTTCATTTGTCAATTTCTGCATCCCCGTGGCGATGCGAGCAGGGGCGCGATAGACCACTGCAACCATGGCGGTCGCAAGTAATGTGCCACGTGGCAAGTGATCCGGATTGGCGCGCGCCGTGACCCGATGGTCGGGCATCAATCTTGCAACCAGTCTCGCAACCCCCACTGTGACGACCCCGGCACCGACACTCGCTTAGGCGATGCCATGGCCAGTACAGTTGGATGGCAACTGTCAACACCACGATGATGCACATGATCCGAATCCGATTTCCAGCCCTTGCGCGTGCCACGCTGACAGCCACCGGCCGTTGGGCCACTTACTTGGCGTTGATGTGGGTCGCCGCCAGCTTGTCGCCCGCGCTGGCGGGGTCACACGGCACGTCCAGCGCGGAGATCCGACCGGCCGTCATCTACCACAACTATTGTTCGGTATGCCACGGCGACAAGGGCGACGGCAAAAGCCGCGCACAAAACAGCCTCAAACCACCGCCGCTTGACTTCACCACCACTCAAGCCGCCCAGATTCCGCGCGCCCGGATGATCGACGCGGTGACCAATGGCCGAATCGGTACCGCCATGACGGGCTGGAAAACCCAGATCAGTCAGAAGGAGATTGAAGCCGTGGTGGACTATGTGCGCAATTCCTTCATGCCGGCGTCCTCGGCCGCCGACAGCAGCCGCGGACGCAGTATCTACAGCAAGAGTTGCTCCGTCTGCCATGGCGAACGCGGCGACGGGCGCAGCCGTGCCCAGGGCAGCCTGATACCATCGCCGCGCGACTTCACCGCGCCCAGCGCCCGCACCGAGCTGAGCCTTGCGCGCATGATCACATCGGTCTCCTATGGTCGACCGGACACCGCCATGCCGGGCTTCGTCACACAACTCAGCAAGGAAGACATCCGCGCCGTGGTGGACTACATTCGCGCCGGCTTCATGGCCGACACCGACGGCATCTCGGGCATCTACAACGCCCGGCGGCCGGGGCCAAAGGACGGATCAACCCCATCCGCCACGGTGGCGCCGGTCAAGCCTGCGCCGCAGGCAGACCATTCCCATACCAAGGGACACGTCCACAAAGCGGTCACCGCCAACATGTCGCTGCCGATGCCCGATGGCTTGAAGGGCGACATCCGCAAGGGCGGCACCTTCTACCTGGCCAACTGCGCCACCTGCCATGGCAAGACCGGTGATGGTCGCGGTCCACGGGCCTACTTCATCAACCCGAAACCACGCAACTTCCTGCACTCGGCCTCGCGCGAGATGTTGAATCGCGTGGAGCTGTTCGAAATGATCTCCGAAGGCAAACCCGGCACCGAAATGCCGGCCTGGAACAAGGTGCTCAGTCCACAGGAAATTGCCAACGTGACCGAGTTCGTGTTTCAGCGCTTCATTGCACCTGGAACCGGCAAAGCCAAGCTTGCCAAGACAGACAAACCATGAAGTTCGAGGTTCCGCTGATACTGCTCGCCACGCTGACAGCCTGTTCCGATTCGCCAGCCCCAACGGCCTTGGCGGTGACGCCACCGCTGTCGGTCGCGCCCAGCACGGCGCACCATGAACTGGGTCGGCGCGTTTACAACTTCCGGTGCTATTTTTGCCACGGCTATTCGGGTGACGCCCAGACCTTGGCCAGTACCTATCTCAACCCCCGGCCACGCGATTTCAAGGCGACCGCGCCCGAGCAACTCAGCCGCGAACGAATGCTGGAGGTGGTCCAGCATGGCACCCAAGGCAGCGCCATGCGGGGTTTCGAAGGCATCCTGAAACCAGCGGAAATGGCGGCCGTGACCGACTTCGTGCGTCAGGAGTTCATGGTCGCGAAGGCGCCCAACACGCGTTACCACACCCGGGAGAACGGCTGGCCCGATCACGAGCGCTACATCGGAGCGTTTCCGTTCGCCAACGGCAAAGTGGCCCTGGATACCCCGGCGGATCAACTGACGCCCGCGCTGCGCGCGGGCCGCCAGCTCTATCTGTCGACCTGCGTCAGTTGCCATGACCGCTCCCATGTTATGGACGCCGGTATCGCCTGGGAGGCGCGCCCCTTGTCCTATCCCCGCAACGGCTTCGTGCCCGGCGACGTGCCCCAGGTGGACAGCGTCTCTGGCGCGTCGCCCTACGCCCTGCACGACCGAGCGCCGAAGATCGCCGGCCTGTCGAAACAGGAGCGCCGAGGCGAGACGGTGTTCCAGCAGAACTGCTCGTTCTGCCACGGCGCCGATGGCAGCGGGCGCAACTGGATCGGCAGTTTCCTGGAGCCGCATGCCAGGGATTTGACCGACCCGGCCGTGATGTCCAGCATGACACGCGAGCGCCTGGCGGGCGTGATTCGCGATGGCTTGCCCGACACCTCCATGCCGGCCTGGAAATCGGTGCTGCCCGAGTCCGACATCCAGGCCACCGTCAGCTACGTGGGGCGTGCCTTCCACCCGCTGGCGGCGAGCCCGGGACCACCGAGCGGCCAGCCGGCTGGTCAGTGATGCGCCGAAACACCTCGATCTTTCTAAACAGGTTATCGGTGACATACAGACGATTTCCCTCGTCAACGGCAATGGCGCCAATCAGCGCAAAATTGCCGGGCCCGGGGGTCTGACTGAGGCGTCCCAATGGCATCAGCAAGTCTCCATTGGGAGCGAAAATCTGCACATTGTTGAAGTTCGCGTCGGCGACATAGATGTTGCCGTCGCCGTCGGCCGCGATCGCACGCGGTCGGGAAAACCGGCCAGGCCCAGCGCCAAAACCACCAAAGCTGAACTTGAATTTGCCGCTCGCATCGAACACCTGGATTCGGGAGTTTCCCGAGTCGGCAACCAGCAGCGTCCCGTCGTTGGTCACCGTGGCGGCCAACGGAATGTTGAAGCTGCCCTCGGACTGACCACGTGGCCCGAGCCGAAACTTTTCCCGACCGTCCGGGGCGAATGCGACCACCTTGTGGTCGTCGTTGGAAAGATCGCCGCGATCCACCACGTAGACAGTTGTCCCGTCGCGGCTCACCGCGACCGCCACCGGGTTTGTGAAGCCCTGCTTGAGGTCGATGGAGAACTGGAACAGGCCGAGCGAGTCGAACACCATGACACGGCGCAGCCCGGCATCCAATACATAGACCAAGCCCGCTTCATCAAGTGCCAGCGCCTGGGGCCGCTCCAGCGTGTTCGGTGCGCGCAGGCCGAAACGAAACAACTTGCCACGGGCGGCGTCCAGCACGGTCACGGCCTTGACCGAAGGCTCGGCAACGTAAACCCGCCCCTCGCGCGCGACGATGGCGGACGGTTTGCCAATGATGACCTTGTCGCTCCGGGTCGCGCCGGTCAGCCGGCGATGCAATTGCTGATCTTCAGACTCTGGAACGATGTTGGATTCGGAGCGCAAGGTCGCTTCGAAAGCAAAACGCGGCTGGTCCGGCGGCGCTGGCCACAGCAACTGCGGCTTTTTCGCGGGCAAGTCGGTCGGCGGCGCGACACAGCCAGCCAGGCTTGCAACGATGAGCACCCAGTAGCCCGGCCACGTGGCGCCAAGCAACGTCGAGCGCCACGGTCGCAGCGTCCCACGCAGTGCGCAAGGGATCACTTGGCGTGACAGGTCAGGCACACCGCGCTGCCGGCGTTCGACTTGCGCAGAAAGGTTGGACGTATGGTGCTGCCGACCCCGCTGGACGGCACACCGTGTGGATCGTGGCAGGACGCGCACTCGACACTGGCGCCGTTGCCGCTGTCGTAGAGGCGAATCTCGGCTTTGTCCATGCGGCCGTTTGGGTCTTCGTCGAAAAAGCGCGAGACCAGACCGCCCCGGGTGACGCTGCCACCGGGCGTGTTCCAGTCGGTCCCAGGACCGCTGGTGCTCGGGAAGGTCACGCCCACCGGATGGTCATTGCGCAAGTCCGTGCCAATGACGAAGGCAGCGAAGTCGGTTGCGACACCTAGCCCCAGTCCACCTGGACCGCCATCGGAGGCATGGCAAGCCATGCACGCCAGCATGGTGCGGTGCTGACCCGACTTCGACTGGCCCGGCGCGAACGGCACCCAAGTGGTGGGGTCCGCCGTGGGCGAGTACTGACCCGACCCGGGCATGTTGATGATGGCATCGGTCGCCTGCGAGCCATCATGACAAGACAGACACGGCAAGGACGCCGCGCCGGGTTGGTAGACCGTCTGGGTCAAGGTGCTGGTGTTGAGCTTGTCGTAAGTGGTGTAGACCGTCGACGTGGGCAAGGCGCGGTTCCACAAGGGCACGGCGGCAGCGGTATTGGCGCCGTGCGGCGTGTGGCAATAAACACAGACTTCGCCGTACCGATTGCGAAATGCGTTCATGGTCCCGCCCGAGTTGCTTGCCTCGGTGCTCTGCGACATGTTGTGGCGGGTATTGATGATGCCGCCCTGGTTCGTGAACTGGGTCGGAAGGTCGTTGGCGGCCAGCGCCGACTTCGCCAGCATCAGCACAGCCACCAGTACCAGCGGCAAGAAACCGAATTTATTCAAAATATGCCCCCTTCTTGAACACGAATGCTGCGTCTTTCAAGCACTAACCATGCCAACAAGTTGATGACAAGGTGAAGGTCGCACAGCGCGGCGTCGGTTGCCTATACTCGATGAGGAGACTCCAGCTTTCAGCATTCCCAGTGCGCGCTTTGAGCCCAGCGCCGACAATTTGGCCTCCCCCATGATCGACTCTCGCTGAACTCGCCGTGACCCACGGACATCCAACCACGTCGCCGCCGGGTCTTGGGTCCTGCGGAAACCGCTTTTGTGGCACAGTACGTGCATGTAAATGTGCCAACGTCAACCGCCATCCAGTGGCGTGGCGCGGAAAGGTCAATTGTTCATGCTGCGCATGATGGAGCCGTCAACGCAAAAGTGGTGGCAAGCGGGCGCCGTCGCGCTTGCCAAGGGCGCGCGCACTGGCGGATTTCGATTGTTGCGTTATTTCACGGTGGCGAGCCTGATCGCGTTCGCGGTCGTCGGCGCCACCTTGTGGATCCTGCAAAGGGCGGAGGAAACGTTCTTTGCCCAGGTGCAACATGAGCAGACTGACTTTTTTGCCCAGGCCCAGGCCGAGTTCATGCGCCAACAGGCAAGCGCCGCGCGCGACGACTTGCTGACAATGCACCAGCTTGGCCACGTGAACCTGACCCAGGTGCTGTCGAACCAGCTCTGGGACGCCGACTTCGCGCCGTTCATGGCCCGGGTCCAGCGAATCTCGACGGAACACTGCCGCGCCCTGCCGCCGGACCCGCCCCCCGGGGCCACCAGCCCCCCCAGCAACGCCCGGCGCTCGTGTTTTGCAAAGGCCGGCCACCAGATCATGGCGCTATCGGGATTCAACGCCCTCGAGGCCAAGGTTCAGGCGGCGATGCGCCTGAGCACCGTCTTCAAGATCAAGGTGTTCGATCTGCGCGGCGTCACCATCTACTCGTCCGAACGCGCGCAGATCGGCGAGGACAAGGCCAACAATGCCGGCTGGAAGGCCGCCGTGGGCGGCAAGGCAGCCAGCGAGCTGACACACCGTGACCGTTTCAGCGCGTTTGAAGGCATGGTGGAAGACCGAGACCTGATCTCCAGCTACATCCCCAAACTCGCGGCCGACAAGCAGGTGGTGGGTGTGTTCGAGATCTATTCGGACGTCACGCCCCTGCTGAACCAGATCAAGCAGGCTTCGCTGAGAGCGGAGAAGCTCGCCGCGTCAAACCTGGCCGCGGTCAAACACGCGGCGTCGGCGAATGAAGACAAAGTCAACACCAGCTCAGACCAGTTTCTTTCGATCGTGGGCGGACTGTTGGTACTGCTCTACGTCACGCTGTTGCTGATCGTGCGCTACGGTCAGCGCGTGATCGATGTCCAGGCAGGCGCTCAGGAACGCTCGGTCGAACGCGAACAGCAGTGGCATCGCGAGAAGATGACCGCCTTGTCCACCATGGCAGCCAATGTGGCGCACGAAGTCGGCAATCCGCTGGCGACCATTTCGGCACTGGCCGAAGAGATCGCCGAACAGCGGTCCCGATGCGGCTGCACCGTTTGTCGGCCCGACGTGCTGCTGGCGCAAACCCATCGCATTGCCAATATGACACGCCAGATCGCCGACTTCGCCGGGGCACGCAGCGAAGGCATCGAACCGGTCGATGTGAACCAGATGGTCAAGGCGGTGTGTGACTTCCTCAGCTTTGACCAGCGATTTCGCGCCACGCCGATCGAGTTCAGGCCCGCCGACCGGCTGCCGGCGCGCCTCGTGATTCCCGACCACTTCAACGAGGCGCTGATGATTTTGCTTCAGACCTGCGCGGAGCGAACCGCGGCGCAACGCGAAGGGCCACGACGGCTACTGATCGAAACCGAGGCGCACGGCGACGACGTGCTGATTCGTGTCGGCTGCCACGCAGAGGCACAGGGGCCGGAGCTCGACCTGACTGGCGGCTTCACCGATAGCCGGCTGGAATCGGCGCGCCGAAGGGTGACCGGATTCGGCGGACGATTCTCGTGGTCGGACAAAGCCTTCGAGCTGGCCCTGCCGTCGTACG
>CXWL01007634.1_pt1 | contig 28079 bp, 30 predicted proteins | sample 590931 | NCBI WGS metagenome assembly CXWL01 (sample SAMEA3498368, study PRJEB10139) | groundwater metagenome | biome: water well; material: biofilm material | place: Germany | collected 2015-04-27 | reverse complement strand
GTGTTCGCGATGGTCCAGCGCGGGCTTTTCCATGGCCAAGCCGCGGGCGTGCAAATCGATCTACGCTGCGCCAATGTCGAAGACGCTCCCGCCTTGGAGGCAGCGCGCATTGCGTTGAGTGAGATCATTCCCGACGATGAAGCCGAAGCCCTTGCTTGGCTGCTGGATCAGCCAGTCGCGACTCTGCTCGAAATCTTGGCGGTGATGGTCGCCTCTTCCCTCGACCTCATTCACGAGGGCGCGAGCGGCCAAGACAAGGCGCGCCAGCACCGCGCCGACGTACTGGCCGCCAAGCTTGGGCTCGATATGCGCGCCAATTGGTCCGCGAACGCCGATTTCTTCACACGCCTGCCCAAGGTCAGGCTGCTCGATCTCCTCAAGCAGGCGCTCGAGACCTCCGACCTCAACGGCGTTGAACAATCCTGCGAGTTGAAGACACGCGCCAAGTTGAAGCGGAGCGAACTGGCCGCGCACCTTGCCCAATTGCTTGGGCCCTCCGGTTGGTTGCCGGATGTGTTGGAGCTTCCACACAGCGAGGTCACGGTTGAACTGACTGAAGCCGGCGTCGCGGCCATCGCTGCGCAATAAAACTGATCGGCGGCGCGCGTTCATTCGCGAGCGCGCGTCGCCGACTTCTGTCAGGACTTGTTGGTTCTTTCTTGGTCTTCATCTCCCATGGAGCTGCCTTTCGAGCGCTTTCACGGCATCGCCCGAAGCTTCACCGCGTTCCGTTACAAATCCCCGCCGGGGTCGCGCTCACTTCTCGTCGCCCATCCCGCATCCGTCGGGCGACCACGCAAGGGGCCCGAGGCTTCGCCGCGCAAGCGCGCGTCTGCAGGCCGCGCCAGCCCCGTTGCGCGCGCGCCGCTTCGCTCCCTTGCCGGCTGCTCAAACGTGGGCGTCGCGAACGCGACCCCGGCGGAACAGTTTCCCCGGGAACGGAGTGAAGCAAATGGATCGTGCGCAATTCGAAATCGTCGGCAATGTCGGCAACATGGAATTCAAGGAAACCAAGAACGGTAAGCTCGCCATTCTCTCTGTCGCCACCTCCGAACGCTGGAAGCGCGAGGACGGCGAATGGGCCGAGAAAACCTACTGGCACCGCATCGCCATCTTCCCCGCGGCCAAAGTGGCGCGTGTCGAACAATTCGTGCGGAAAGGCACGCGTGTGCGCCTCGTCGGGCAAATCCGTCCCGGCTCATACGAAGACGCCAAGGGTATAACCCGATACGTGATCGAGTTCGTGGTTGGGCCATTCGGGGACTTCGAGGTGCTCGCACGGGGCAAGCCGCGAGAAGACGGCTCTCCTCCCGAAGCGCGCTCAAAGCGCGGCAAGGCCGCCGCAAGCGCCTGACGCGTCGCGCCCGGTGGCCATCGCCGCCGGGCGTCAACGCCTCCATTATCCCCAACAGCGGAAATCCGTCAGGCAGGCAAATTACTGCCTGACAACGGACATTCGCGTGGCGCGATGGAACCGGAAACTGCGCGCCGGGGAGGCCTTGTCGGCTCCTAGAGTGTTCGGCCGCTTGTCTTTAGCCACATTTAGCCAACAGATGGCTAATCATCCGAGTCGGGCTAAAGGCGCCTAATGGCGGCCGATATCGACCCCTGGCACTATCCACGCACCGAGCTGGCCGAGCGCCATCTTGGCGTGCTGACGGGCGGTCTCGCCAACGCCCTCGTCTTGTTCGGACGCCGCCGAACGGGCAAAACCGAGTTCCTGCTTCACGACCTGGCCCCGGCTGCCGAGCGGGTGCTTCCCCAAAACGGTCGTTGGCCAGAATATCCGTGACAGGCGAAACTCGCGAGTATCCGCCGATGGCGGTCACCCAACAACGCCGGCGCAGGGATCGATTCCCCGCGGAAGGCAGCTGCGCCACAACTCCCCGCCACCTAAGAATCGCGCAATGTGAAGCGCCACCGCCACCAGTGGACAAGTGCTTGAACGCGCCGCGCTCTAACGGTTCGGCCACGACAATTGTGCTGTCGCTGGCGCCACAATCCACAAAATCGATCTCGTCAAAGTTTGTCGTTCGAAGCGGCCATGTCAGCGATGTCGCTGCGTTGGAATTTAGCCAAGGCCCGGCTGAGATCAACAGCGCCACGAGCGCCGAAATTACAGCGATCATGATTCGGGAACCGAGCATGAAATTGCCTTGTCGAAGGAAGGACTGCCACAGTCGTTCACCCTCCCATCGACGCGGCCCAGCATTCATCGCTGCAGCCCCAATGTGATAAAGGCCAAGGACAATCACAAGGAGCGGTAAGACGGTCAACCCTGGATTCGGCAGGAAGGCCAGCCAGGCACTTTGGCGCAGGGCGTGACTAAGCACGACGAGGCCGACACCGATGACCAAGAACACAAGCGCTATGCCGAGCTTGTCAATGAGGTCCTGCTTCAGATCCCAGTGCTCACTGTAGCGCCAATTCTCGATGGCTCTGTTCACAACGAATTCGACCGCCCATCCCAGTCGATACAAGACCACTCCGCCGCAGGCGCTCGCGACAATCCACGGGGCCAGAGATGGGTCCTCGGCACTGAAACTTCCGGCCACCGCCCCCGCGGCGAGTGCTACAAGAGCGCCCCACAGTGATCGGAACGCGGCTGTGAACCAATGCAAGGGCCAACTTGCGCGGCATGCATTGACAACGTCGACCCCTACATAGAGCCACAACAGCACACTGATGTGCTTCCAGTGCGGGAATAGGTGAAAGTTCCACCCGAGCAGTCCCAGCCAGCCCCTCACGACCACGTCAAGAAGCGGTTGAAACCAATGCTCGATATACGGGGTCAACCCTCCGAGCCAGTAGCTCCAGAAGCCGTCATAGTATTGGATCAAGATCCCAGCGAAGCTCGATAGATCAAGTTTGATCACGGCTGTGTTGAACAAGGAAAGGCACGACATCGCCGCTGTGATGACGCCGATGATATTCACGACGCGGCCAATTTGGTTTATGGACGCCGTCGCGACGTCCCCCAGTGTCGCGAACCGATCAGCCATGCCAGGACCCCAATTGTGGGCATCTTGCCAGAAATTCCAGTCAGGAAAAGACCGCCAAGAGCGATGAATGGCAAGAGATAGAGATCAGAAAAAATGACCAGGAAGCTAACGCCAACAGGACAAATTCAGATCAACGCGCAGCAGAGCCTCACACGCTTTCATCTCACCGATGGCGAAACAGTCTTCGAGGTGGAGTTGCCAGTCGAGCCTTTCCTCATTTTTTCAGGAAGACTCTACCAGGGGATGCTGCGTGCGCGAAATGAGGGCTTGGCAGGAGCGGAACGACCCGATCGCAAGCCAGCCCTCATGCCTGAAGAGTTCGAGATCGCCACACTGGATTTGCCAGAACATCCCTCAGTGGTGCTGGTCCTGGACGGCGGCACCTCTCGCGAAGTATCGATCGCCATCCCGCTTCACCATGCGCGCGCGGTCGGCGAGGCAATTTGCAGCCGCGCCAACGAGATCGCAAATGGCATTGCGAAGAACTAGGGTCGAGACTCACTAAAGCCACCAGACGAGGTCGTCCTCGCGCGGCACGCCGCGAACGTCAGTGGGAAGATGCGGCGCGAGGCGCGCCCATTGCGCATCGGTCAGCCAACTTCCGGCGACGATGCCCCTCCATGAAATCGGCATGTTCACGCAAGTCAATTAGTGAGTTTTGACCCTAGAAATCGGCGCAACGCCTAGCTGAAGCGGCATGCGAGGCTGGCAAGCCAGCGCGGTTCACGAATCCCCAGCAGCTCGCAGGCGCGCCGCATGCCCAGCGCAATCGCGGCTGCGCCGGGCGGCGATGCGTTCTCCGGCGTGACCATGGCAGCCCAAAGCGGACTTCGTATCGGCAGCGCGCCAGTGAGGGATTGTTCATCGACCTGACGCTGGAACTGGCGCGCCTTCACCGCTGACAATCGCCAGAGGCCAGATTTCGTCTTGCGTTTCGCACTTCCGGACTGGGCGTCAAACCACGCTTCGTCGTCGATCAGCAGCAACATGCACAGATCGGGTCGGTGGTTCAACAGGTTGAACGCCATCGCCACACCCTCCAAACGTGCGCGTCCGCCCTGCAGCAGGCTCGTCAAAAACAAATGATTGGGGTGAGAGGCGACGACCTGTTTGGGCGAGTCTGAGGGAGCGATGTGCGGCTCTGCCAGCCCAAACAACTCCTCCAGATACTCACGAAAGATTGAGTCCCTAGGCGTCGCGTACTCGAGTGCGCCAGATAGTGTTTGGATCGGCTGATGCAACATCGCAGGTATCACATGGTACATTGACCCATTGGGTCCGATGCGCTTCGGCCTGCGTTCCACAAGCGCGTGGTAAGAACCCCTGTGAGGAAAAACGACGAGCACAGAGATGCCGATCGTAGCGGAAACGCCGCCGCCCGAAAGCACGCACTCACGCGCCGTCGCGAAACCTTTCAGGAGCTGCTTCCTGTAGGGGAGCGCAGACAACGTCACTGCCTCCGCCTGAGCCGCGGATGATGCGAGGAGCTCCAGCTCCAAGTAATCTGCAGTGTCCAGCATGTCGAGATATGAGCCCAACCGGCATGCCGCGCCTCGGACCTGTCCCGATGCATTCAAGCGCGCGCCCGAGAAGACATAGGTTTCCGAACTCCACCAATCCGCGTGCTGTCGAAACAACCGATCGACAAAGCCGCTGTTTTGAACGCGACTGCGCACCCGCCGACCGGAAAAGAACTTGTCAATGTCGCTCCTGGATTGAGCGGTCAGCTGGAAAGCGGCGACGGGAAACCGCCCATCAACCCCTTCCATCAGATCGAGCCCCGGATAGGCATGGGACAGGAATTCGCACACTTGGACCATACGCGGCCTCAGATTGCCCGCCTCGAGAGATGATCCTTCGCCAGACGCAAACTCCGGAAATCGCCAACCGGATCTCACCAGTTCAAGGGGATTATTGCCGATCTTCCTTCGCATTGTAGACGCCTCGGAAACGCCGCTGCCAGGGCAGGTGGCTTATCACAGGAACGCAGACGTAAGTCGTGGAGAGCGTGTCTGATCAGGACCCACACGGACGTCGCCCCTGCTTCTCACGCCGCCAATCTCTCGAATAGCGGTTTGACGCCCATGATCGTCATCATCCGCTTGAGATCAGGGACTATCCCCGGCCCCGATCCGAGCCGCGTGGCAAAGGAGCACCCGGCGCAACGGCTGCGCCGTCCTGCACTCCGTTTCGGCCCTCTTGGGTGCGCCAGGCGCGCCTCCGCCACTCATGAGAACGGCTCCGTCGCCGGGGATAGTCCCTGGCGCATCGGAGGTCTCACGATGCTGCAATCAGCCTCTCACCCGAAACACCTCAGTCCCGCAGAGCGCGTCACAGCTGACATTAGAACCGCCTTGCAACGCGGCGTTCGCCCTTGGGCGCGCCCGTGGGAAACCGCCACGCCACTCGCGTTCCCGCGCCGCGCCAACAGCATCCCCTACAAAGGCATCAACTCCGTGGCGTTGTGGGCGACCTCGCAACGGCGCGGCTATACCTCGCCGTATTGGCTTACCTTCAAGCAAGCGCTTGCGCTCAAGGCCTGCGTCCGCAAAGCCGAGCACGGCTCGTTCGTTGTTTTCTACGGCGAAAAGCGCCCCGAACCGCACCAAGCGGATGAGTCCGCTGACGCCCAGGCCGACGTGCGTCGAATCTTGCGCGGCTATATTGTGTTTTCGGCCGAACAAATCGACGGTCTGCCTGAGAGCTTCCACGCCGCCGCGCCGCCTGCGGCGCCATTGGCGACGCGCGAGAGCGAACTCATCGCCCTCGCCGAACGCATACCGGCAGAGGTGCGCCATGGCGGCGACCGCGCATTCTATGCGCCCGACCGCGATGTGATTCAGCTGCCCCATCGCGGCGCCTTCACCGATTTCGGCGCCTATTTCATCACCCGCTTGCACGAGACAGCGCATTGGACGAGGTCCAACTCTCGCCTCAATCGCGATTTCGGCCAGAAGCGCTTCGGCGATTTGGGTTATGCGCTCGAAGAAGTGGTTGCCGAATTGTGCGCCGCGATGCTGGGTGCGGAGCTCCAAGTTCCAGGCGCTCACATCGACGATCATGCCGGTTATCTGGCGAGTTGGCTTCGCGTCTTGGACGAACAGCCGTCGGCATTCTTGACCGCCGCCAGCAAGGCGCAGCAAGCGGCCGACTATCTCATCGGGCTGATGGGGCTCAGCGCACCGCCCGATCCGGGGTGAGGCCACTGGCTCGCGCCATGCATGGACAGTTGAAATCCAATGACACGCATGATCAAGCTCGCATGGTTACTGGCAGGCGCCGGCGTTATCGCCGCCGCCTTGGCCAGCGCGCAAGCGCGTCCGGTGCTGATCTTCAATCCGTCCGAGAGCGTGCCCAGGGGCTTTTATGTCCGCGCGCCAGGCCAGCCCGTGCTCGGCGATTATGTCATCGTCCGCGCCGCCAACGCCGCCCCGAGCGAAGCCGTGGCGCGCGATTTCGACGATCCAACCGACCGCTTCATCAAGCGTATCGCGGCACACGCGGGCAGCACCATCTGCGCCTCGGGAAACCAAGTCGTGATCGACGGCCAGCGCATCATCACGCGCCGGGAAACAAACTCACTCGGCCATCCCCTGCGCACCTGGTCGGGTTGCCGAACGCTCGCGGAAGGCGAAGTGCTTCTGCTCGGCGACACCCCCGACAGCTTCGATGGCCGCTATTGGGGACCGATCTTTGTCAACAACATCGACGGCCCTTGGAGACGCGTGGCGGAGCGTTGAGCGCCGTCACCGATCGTTCTTGACACGTTCCTGAAGCGATGACTCCCTCGCCTATACATCATTAATGTATTGATATTACGCGATCAAACAATCGCCGACCTCCAGCGCCCAACGAACCCCCAATATCCCCTTCTGCTGCTTTCAGCCTGGGTCGTGAACGGGTCGCGCGATGTTTCCCGACGTTTCCGGCGGTGTCCGCTTCAGAGCGCTGACGTGATGTCGGTTTGGACGAAATCGTCGCCGATATAGAGCAGCGGCGCGGTGCGCGTCCTGGCTAGCGCGTAGGCAAAGCAATCGCAAAAGTTCAATCCGGCGCTGGCGCCAAAGCCGCGCCCGTAGCGGATGCGCGCCGCGAGGGCGATCCGCGCCAATTCGTCATTGACGGACGCGATGGCGATATCGAAGTCGTGCAAAAAGGGCGTTGAGGTCGGCAACTGCCTGCAAAGGATCGCGCCGTCGCCCAGCCGGCACGGTCGTCCCTGCCTCGATATAATTGGGCGCGGCGATCAGGCGCTGACCTTCAGGTTCAGCAGCAAGACGCACGGCGAGCGCATCGGCGCCCCGCTCGTCCAGCATCATTGCGACGACAGCCGATGAATCGACAATGAGCATGGGCCCTAGCCTTCGTCGTCGCTCGCCACATCCCACTCCGCCTTGGTGACGGGCGGGTGTCGTAATCGGGGCGGATGCGCTGGGCGAAGGCCTTGACCCGCGCCGCGCCTTCGCGCGCGGCGCGTTCGCACGCCAAGCGCTCAGCCAGCGCCTTGGTCACGACCGCCGTGACGCTCTCGCCGGTGAGGCGGGAGAGTTCATGGGCGAGCCGGTCGGCTTCGTCAGTTTCAAGCTCTAGCGTGGACAAGGGGCTTAACCTAGCACGTGCAGGTGCCGATTTCATTCGGGCAGCAGCTGTTCCGCCTCCGTTGGGCGAAAATAGCGTGCGTCAATGCGCACGACCGTCTTGGCCTTGGCGTCTACACCGATCTCTTCGACTCCTTTTCCTTTCCAGCTTATCGGGTCGTCGATTGCCGCGAATGCGCGCTCGAATTCCCGCACGGAGTGCATCTCTCCGGTGCCAAGGGGACAAACAAGGTCCGGGGAGAATTGTCGAGTCAGTGTCGCCCTATGCGTGGACACTGATTGCTTCGGTCGAAGTCAAATGAAGAGTCCCTTCAGCGCCCGGGGGCGGCCCCAGCCGTCCGCACAGCCCCGCCCAAGCGGCGCGCAGGAACAAGCCGAGGCCCGCGCCACGCCGAACGCCTCCTATAGTGTGTACGAGCACCATACGCACGACATGGACCAGAAAGCGCACGCGCCAAGCCAACGGGATATGAGCCAGCCGCAAACAGAAAATCTGGTTGCGCACATAGGCGTAGAGTCGGAACGGCGCCTGATCCGGCAGCGGCGGCCCCAACAGGCCACCGCCTACGCGCCCAGCGCCAATCGTGTGCGACAACGCTACATCCGGACAAACCCAGCAGGAAAATCCCCGCGCCCAAGCGCGGAAACACCACTCCACATCGATCGCGTCGATGAAAAAATCGCTGCGCATCGGACCTACACGTCGCCAGCGGGCGAGATCAATGAGGCTGCCAGACGCGATCACGTATTGCACCGGAATTGCGGTCGGCAATGAAGGGCGGCCGCGGCGTGGAAAATAGCGCGGCGCTTTATAGCGCTGTTCTTCGCCCGGCGGCGACATGATGCGCGGGCCGACGACGGCTGGGTTCTCGCCCGTTTGCTCAAGTCGATCCATAGTTTCGGCTAGAGCGATAACAGCGCCGCAAGTGAGCGCCGAGTCCTGGTCGAACAACACGATTCGCTGACGCCGATCCAGGATTGCGGACAGGGCCAAAATGTTCTGCGCCTCACCAATGCCCAGATTGACATCGCTGCGGATCAGTCGCGCGCCAAGCTTCGCAAGCGCCTCGCACGTCGCGGCCTCGATCACGGCATTCACGAAGATATAGAGCGCGCCACACTCGCTTGCGACCGCGCGAGCTAGCGCGAGAAGGCGCGCCGGTTCCGGACGAAACACCACGATCCCGGCGGCGACGTCTCTTCGCGCATCGGCGAACACATCTGCTTCAAACGTCGAACCGATGTCATTTGGTCTTGCCACGCGTCAGGCACCTACAATCAGCCCATTCGGTGGTTGTAGCCATTCGCCGCAAGAACGCCAGCAGTGCATGCGCAGCGACCCTATGTCGTCGCCGCCTTCGAGCGCGCGCAGGCAAATTGGCCCTAAGAGCGCGCTGCGAGGCAAACAGCCTCCGCCGTCGCGCTCAGATAGGCCCGCCCAAAGCGTCGGTCCGGCTCAAGATAAGCACCTTCCGCCCATTCGTTCCAAGCGTTGATAAATACAAGTTGCCGGTCCGGCGACAGAGTTCGCCGCGCGCGAGCAATCGCCGCCGCCAGCCAAGCGCGATAGTGCGCCGGGCTTGACCCATGATAGATTGATCCGGCGCCGGGCATGCGTGCTTCGTTGTCCCACCCCGGCATCACGCCTGGAAAAACCACGCCCGTGCCCAAGCTACCCGGCTTGCCCTCCTCGGAGGCAACAATGTCCGGGTAAGCAAAAACCGCGCCGCTATGTTGCGGGTTGAGCCAGGTCAGCGTCTTCTCCCTGCGCCGCAATTTGACACCGTGCGGCGGGAACTCGCACAACGCATCAAACCCCAGCGCCCCGGCGTCCTCGAATTGAAACGCATTGGTGGCGATCAGAAAAAGCCCCGGCCATCCACGTTTGATCGCGGCCCCGCGCCACGCATCGGTCATGGCGCGCGCGTCTGGCATGATCGCCGGCCTGTACACAAGAACGATCGGTTTACCATCGATGCGCATGCAGCGGGGGTCCGCAAGGTAGCGCGCCATATCTTCAAACACACGCGCATCGTCCTCGCGTGAGTGCGCTTGCCCCATGAGGACTGTGCTGTCGCCGCCGTCCCAACGCCTCGTCCAGTTCTCGTTTGCCCAGCACAGGCAAAATTCAATGTCGATCGAGGCATCGGCCAGAAACATGTCGAGCGGACGTTCCAGCAGGCGCTTGCCCGCGAACCAATAATAGTAAAAGCAAAACGCCGACACGCCGAAGGCGCGCGCCAACTTTGCCTGCCGCGCCAGCATTCCGGGCGCCGTGAGATCGTAAAAGCCTAATTCTCCAGGCAGACGCGGCTGGTCGTGACCGACGAATTGCGGCACAGCGCGCGTCACATTTGTCCATTCGGTGAAGCCTTCGCCCCACCAAGCGTCGTTTTCTGGGATCGCGTGAAACTGGGGCAAATGAAACGCCACAAGCTTTGCCGGCAACGGGTTCGGCAGCGCCGGGGCAGGCCCCGGCGCAACATGAGCCCCGTCGCGCACACCCCGCGCCAGCGCCAGCCGCTCCTCAAAATCTGCGCGCCAGGGCGCGCTGTCGCCTGTGGAGGCGCTCGCAACGATGCGCCCCGCCGGCGCGCGCGGATCTTCGGGCGCGGCCAGCTGCGGCATGCTATGACGCGCCAACCAGCGCACCCTTGCGGGAGATCGGAGCACCCAATCCCGAAAGCCCTGGGGGCATCTGCGGAACAACGCGCGCGCGCCCAACAAAAATGCTGCGCGGAGGCTCGGTTCGTCAGCTGCCGGCATACGCCGATCCGAAATCACCAGTCGTGCAATCAAGAACCGCGCCGGTGCGGGCGCCGGCAAAAGCTCTAAGCTATTTGCGGCATGCGCCAGCGACATCCGCCCGTGCCACTGCGTCGGGGAATAGGGTGTCAACACGATCTCGTTCGAGCGCCCGAGCCCGCTTGCCCGCAGGCGCGGCGCGAGCGCGCCTTCCGCTATGCGCGCCTCCAACTCGACCTCATAGACGCCCGGCGCCAGGTCAAATGCTGCGCCATCGAGCGCTACAAGCTCAAACGTCGTGCCGGCATCGGCGTGCAACATCCAAGCGTCAGCATCAGAATCGTGCGCCATTGCGGTAAGGTGCAAATCCACGTTCCGAGCCTGAGCCTCGCCTTGAGGCGCTGCACTTACCCTTCCAGGCGCTGGACGTCAAAGGCGCGGCGCGCTCTATTAGCGCCATGCCACCAGTCGTCAGCGTTTTGATCGTCACACATGACAGTCGCGCGCACTTTCCCCGCCTAAACGCTCACCTGCATGCCCTAACCACGCCATATCGGCTGTTGGTGTATGATAATGCCTCCGCACCCGCGCAACGGCCGACGCCGCAGGACTTTCCTCCCCATGCAATTCTGCTGCAGAGCGAACGCAACCTCGGTTTCGCAGCGGCGAACAACCGGCTCGTCGAACAAGCCGACACCGAATTTGTCACCCTGCTCAACCCCGACGCCTTTCCCGAGCGCGATTGGCTAAAGCATCTATTAGCGGGTGCTGCGCGTTATCCGCACGCCGCCGCTTTCGGCTCCACCCAAATCATGGCCCAGGACGAACGCCGCTATGATGGCATGGGCGACGCATACCACGCCTTTGGCTTCTTTTGGCGCGGCGGCCATGGCGCCTGGCGCACCGCACAGGCAGTCGCGGAAGGCGCGACCTTTAGCGTCTGTGCCGCGGCCGCGCTCTACCGGCGCGCGGTGTGGCGCGACCTGGGCGGCTTCGACGAACATCTCTTTTGCTTTGGGGAAGATGTCGATCTCGGATTCAGGCTACGCCTGCGCGGCCACGCAAGCGTGCAAATCCCCGATGCCGTGGTGGTCCATGTCGGGGGAGGCTCAAGTTCCGCCAGCTTCGGCGTTTATCATGCAGCGCGCAACGGACTTTGGCTGTTCTTGCGCAACATGCCGGGACCGCTACTGCTATTGCTCGCGCCATTGCATGCTGTGAGCACGATGCTGTTCTATCTCGGATCCTTCGGCAAGCCCACTGGGCAAGCCTATCGCCGGGGCGTGCGCGCTGGACTTGGGGAACTCGCCCGGGTCTGGCGCGCACGCGGCGAAACTCAAGCCGCGCGCAGTGCGTCCCTGGCCGAGGTCGCGCGGCCAATGACTTGGTCGCCTTTCGCGATGCTCGCCAAGCGAGCCAAGATCATGCCGGTGGTTTGCACGACGAATGCGTAACGTCCAACAAGGCGCGTCCCGCGCCCTCAATACTGGCAATCAGCTGCAAGGCTTGCTACAAGTTCCCGATTAGATGAGGGATTGCATGAAGGGCATTGTTCTGGCTGGCGGCTCTGGCACGCGGCTCTATCCACTGACGCTCGCGATCAGCAAGCAATTGTTGCCGGTTTACGACAAGCCAATGATCTACTACCCGCTGACGACGCTTATGCTCACTGGTGTTCGCGACATCATGATCATTTCCACCCCGCACGACATAGCGTTGTTTGAGAAGGCGTTGGGGAATGGCTCGCAGTGGGGGATCAGCCTCTCCTACGCCGTACAGCCAGAGCCGCGCGGCATCGCCGAGGCTTTCCTCATTGGCGCGGAGTTCATCGCTGGAGATTCTTGCGCGCTGATCTTGGGCGACAACATCTTTTTCGGCAACGCCATGAGCGAATATTTCCAAAGCGCGGTCGACCGCCACGGCGGCGCGACGGTATTCGCCTATCGCGTCAGCAACCCCGAGCGTTACGGCGTTGTCGATTTCGACGAAGACGGCCGCGTGCTAAGCCTTGAAGAGAAGCCCCCAAAACCCAAATCGGACTGGGCCGTCACGGGCATCTATTTCTATGATGAGACCGCCTGCGATCGCGCGCGGGCGCTTGAGCCCTCCCCGCGTGGCGAATTGGAGATCACCGACCTCAACAAATCCTATCTGGAGAGCGGGCAGCTCAGTGTCGAACGCATAGGGCGCGGCTTCGCCTGGCTCGACACCGGCACGCACGAATCGCTGCACGAGGCGGCGGCGTTCATCAAGGTGATAGAGATGCGCCAAGGTCTTAAGGTCGCATGTCCAGAGGAGATCGCTTTCAACCTCGGCTATATTGGCAAAGCCGATGTCGAACGGTTGGCTCGGAGCTTGGGCAAGACCGAGTATGCGCGCTACCTGCTGGATCTTGTGGGCGCGCATGCAAGCCGGGATCACCGCGCGTGACGACGCGGCTTGTGATCGTCGGCGCCAACGGCCAGCTCGGAACCGAATTGCGCCGCGCGCGCTTGCCCAAGGGGTGGGTCATCGAGGCGCCAGAACGCGCAGCGCTCGACTTGGCCGCACCGGGTGCGGCTGAAGCGATGCTTGCGCACCTGAAGCCGGATGTCGTTATCAATGCAGCCGCCTACACCGCCGTTGATGACGCAGAGAAAAACCCCGCGCTCGCATTCGCGCTAAATCGCGATGGCGCTGGCGCCATCGCCCGCGCCGCGGCTGCATGCGGCGCGCCCTTTGTGCACGTGTCCACCGACTATGTGTTCAGCGGCGACGCCAAGATCCCCTACCGCGAGGACAATCCCAAGGCGCCGCTGGGGGTCTATGGGCGTTCCAAGGCCGGTGGCGAAGACGCGGTGCTCGCCACCGGCCCGAAAGCGACGGTCTTGCGGACGTCTTGGGTATTTTCCGCCCATCGCGCCAATTTTGTGAAGACTATGTTGCGGCTAGGTCAGACACAGAGTGAAGTTAGCGTGGTGGCGGACCAGCACGGGCGGCCAACCGCAGCGTCCGACCTCGCCGAAGCTTGCCTGCACATCGCGGAACGTCTGCGCGACAACGATGTCAATGCAGGGGGCGTATTTCATTTCGCCAACGCAGGGGACACGAATTGGGCCGATTTCGCCGAAGCGATATTCGCCGGTTCCTTCGCGCGCGGAAGAGACTTCGTGCGCGTGAAGCGCATCACTACAGCGGAGTACCCCACGCTCGCAAAGCGCCCTGCCAACTCGCGGCTTGACACGACGAAGTTCGAAACGGTGCTGGGGCGCCAGCCTCGTCCCTGGCTCGCCAGCCTCACCTATTGCCTAGACGAATTGCTGACCGCGTAAAAAGCTGGACGGCGAGGGTCAGCCTATCTCACGCAGGCCAAGGCGCTCGCCCTTGAACGTGTTCGCGCGGATTGGGCCCCACCAATCACGTCGCTCGACATACCATTGCACGGTGCGGCGCATCCCACTCTCAAACGTCTCCAGCGCTTTCCAACGAAGCTGGGATTCGAGCTTCGTGCAATCAATCGCGTAGCGGCGGTCGTGCCCAGGGCGATCGGAGACGAATTGAATCTCGGAGCGCGGCGCTTTCCCGCCAGGAGCGATCTCGTTGACGAGGTCGCGGATTGTTCGAACGACATCGATATTCGTGCGCTCGCTTCGCCCGCCGACATTGTAGGTCTCACCCAATCGGCCCTTGTCGAGGATGACCTCCAGCGCCCTCACATGGTCATCTACGTAGAGCCAATCACGCACATTAAGCCCGTCGCCATAGACCGGAAGCGGCTCACCTTCGAGCGCTTTCAGGATCATCACTGGGATCAGCTTCTCTGGAAACTGATAAGGTCCATAATTGTTTGAACAATTCGAAATCAACACCGGCAATCCGTAAGTGTGCCACCAAGCGCTGACGAGATGATCGGAGGCCGCCTTGCTAGCTGAATATGGCGAGCGCGGATCATAGGGCGTCGTCTCCCGGAAATAATCCGTCTCGCCTAGTGAACCAAACACCTCGTCAGTCGAAACATGCAGGATGCGGAAACGAACCTTCTTTCCAACGTCCTTCAACGACTCCCAATAAGCTAGCGCGGCTTCCAGTATAGTGTGTGTGCCAACGATGTTGGTGCGCACAAATTCAGCCGAACCCGTAATGGAGCGATCAACATGGCTTTCGGCTGCGAGATGCATCATCGCGTCCGGCGCGAACTCCGCCAATGTCTTGTCCAGAAGGAGGCGGTCACAAATGTCGCCTTGGACGAAAGTGTAATTGGCGTTGGCGTCGATCTCGGCAAGCGACGCCGGATTCGCCGCGTAAGTAAGTTTGTCATAATTCAGCACGCGCGCACCAGAAGTCGCGACGAGCCGCCGACACACCGCAGAGCCTATGAAACCAGCACCGCCGGTGACCAATATTCGCACGACAACTCCTCCAGGCGGAGCGCGATTCCGCCATTTAGCTCCACCCACACGACGTGGCAATGGCTGTCCGTTACGGAGGCCCGTAAGGTTTGCGTCACGCGAACGGCGTCTGGAGGTCGCGCAAGCGCCGCCACGCTTGATCTCGAGGCGCCACATTGCTCGGCGTACGCGGCCACGCAATCGAAAGGTCAGGATCGTTCCAAGCGAGGCCGCCTTCAGCCTCGGACGCGTACTCATCAGTGGTTTTGTAAAGAACCTCTGTGTGGTTGACCAACGTCAAGAAGCCGTGTGCGAACCCTGGTGGTACGTACATCTGGATCCAATTCTCACTGCTCAGAGTGGCGCTCACGTGCTGACCAAAGGTCGGCGATCCCGCCCTCAAGTCAACCGCGACATCGAAGACTGCGCCGCGTGTGACGCGCACCAGCTTGCCCTGCGCCCGAGGCGGCGCCTGAAAATGCATTCCTCGCAGAACTCCCGCTTCTGCGGAGTACGAGTGATTGTCTTGCACGAAGATCTCGGTGAGCCCCGCCGCCGCGAAAGCGCTAGCCTTGTAGCTTTCCGAGAAAAAACCCCGCGAATCGCCCCACTTCTTGGGTCGAAAGAGCTTGACCTCCTCTATCGTCAATGGTTCGCAATCCAGCATAGCGCCTCCGCTGACCAACTCCGCCCGTCAATACAAGTTCAGTCGCAACAGCAACTCTCGCCAGTTTGCGCTTGGATCGCGGACACGGGCCACAAATCAAACAACGGTGACACCATCGGCAAATTCGGCACTCGTCAGACCTTCTTCGGCACCCTGCTCTGCAAGCGCCTCCCGTGGCATCCGGTTATGCAAGTAGGCATCCCACACATCGGTCGGCGGCCCTCGCATGACGATACGTCCCGAACTGAGCCAGATCGCCGAATTGCACAACAGGGCGCCGATGTCACCGGCATGGGTCGCCAGGATGAGCACCTTGGCGCGTTCGAACATCTTTTTTAGGCGCGCCGCTGCTTTTTCGACAAACCGAGCATCGCCAGCGCCGATCACCTCATCGACAACGAGGACGTCGCGCTCTGTGCTGGTGACCAAGGCGAAAACCAAACGAATAAGCATGCCCGCAGAGTAGACCCGCACTGGTAGATTCAAGAAATCCCCCAATTCAGTGAAATCGGCGACGTCCTCCAAGAGCGCTTGCCGGCGCGCACGGGGAACGCCCATCAGCCGACCAATGGTTTCTACGTTCTGAACGCCCGTGCGCTCGGGATCGAGTCCTCCCCACGGGTTGAGAATTGATGCGCGCGCGCCTTCGACCTCAACGCTTCCTTCATTCGGCAGGATCAACCCGGCGCATACCTTGAGCAGCGTAGTCTTGCCTGAGCCATTACTCCCAAACACGGCCAACCGATCGCCATTGCCGAGATCAAGCGTCACGCCATCAAGCGCTGTGACTGTCGGGATATGACCTGCTTCGCGAGCGATCCGGCCAAAAGACGCGCGATTTGCCGCGAGGCTCAAGAAAGACCGTTGCCGGACACTTGAGTAGATTGGGTAGTTCACCCGCACGTTGTCGAGAATAAGATGCGCCATATTCTACAGCCAATGATAGAGCCGCGGACGGCTTAGCATGAACACGATGAACCCGAGGCCGAATAGTGCTGCGGCGCCGAGGCCGGTAGCGATCAGAAGGCTTGGTTCCGGCGGCTGACCCATCAGTGGATCGCGCACCAACTTCACGAAATAGTACATCGGGTTGAATTGTACCGCCCAATAATTTTGCTCCAACTGTTCAGGCCGCCAAACCACCGGCGAGAACAGGAACAAGAAGCCGGTGACCACCCCCATTGCCGGTTGTAAATCGCGATACCGCGCGCCCATTACTGCCAGCACTAGCCCGACGCCGACCCCGGCGACATTGACAATGACAAGGGCAGGCAAAACGTACAGCATTTCAACCGTCGGCATGTGGTTTAGCAAAGCCATGACGACGAAGAGCGTGAGGATTTGATGGCCGAACACCAAAATGTAGCCAAAAGACCGCCGCCAAACGTACGTCGTCCATGGAATCTCATAAGTCTCTATCATCCCGCGATCGACGATGAACGCCGACGGCATTTCGTTGAGATGAGAGGCAAGCAGCGACCAAGTCGGCAGCCCTGCCGCCAAGTAGAGTACGTAGGTCTCCGGATCCATACGGAACAAGCCGGAGAACACCACACCAAATGCTGCGACTGTCGCCGCTTGCCCGATCACAATCCAAAGCGGACCGAGCACAGTACGCTGGTACTTGCCTTGGATGTCATCGAGAGCAAGCCGCAACGCCAGTGGGAAATGGCGCAGCGCCCCCCCAAAGTCGCGCAGAGCTACTTCAGCCGCGTCCACTGCTCTTGCTCCGTGACAACACCATATTCCCCCGGCCACTCTACCAGTCCGCGCTGGGCCATGTTAAGTGGCCTTCGCAGGTATTGGGGCTGCGACGCATGGCCACTGAGAGGCTGTGCCGCCTCAGATTTGCTGAGCTTGGACGGCATTGACGTGAGATCAATTGAGCGTTATTTGGCACGTCCACCACTGCAATGGGACGACCACGTCCACCACTGCAATGGGACGACTTTGTATGGTCTCAAGAATTGGACCTGAGGCTTCGGATTCTGGGGGTTTAGATGTTGCAACGCTTTTTAATCGTGGCGGCCGCTGTCTTGGCTCTCACCTCGTGCGGCCGGGCTGGTGATGGAAAGTCCGCTGGCGACACAACAGCTGGCGACACAACACCGGCCGTTCAGTTTAGAAATGACGCCAACCTCGTCCCGCTGCCGCTGCCACCCATTCTTGAATCTGCTACGGGCATCGGAGTTCAGTACATTGAGCGGATTTCACCCGGCGGAAGCGGATTGATCTCGCAAGAAAGCCCGATTGGCACGGTACAGGCCATCATCGCGCCGGCAGCAACAGACTTAACCGTTGAAATTCCGTCAGGCAGTCGCGAGCTGATTGTTGCATTTGGCATGCTCCCCCCATCGTACACAAACACCGGAACCACTAAGGGTGTCTGCTTCATTGTGGAGCTGGACGGGGCCGCACCTGCGGAGCGAGAGCTGTGGCAGCGCTGCCTACGACCGATAGAGGAAGAAGGCGATCGCGGCATGCAAGAAGCATCCGTTACTCTGCCGGATGGGACGGGCAGGGTTGTATTGCGGACGCTTTCAGCTGCAGCAAGTGGGGAACTTAGTTGGGGTTGGTCATACTGGGCCAATCCACGGACTGGGCCGGGAAGCTGACCAAGGTCAATGCCGACGCCTGGTAGAGGCGTGAAAGTGACGTGCGGACGACGACAATTGACAGCACCTTCCTGGCGCAAGGGCACTGTCCCATTTGCGAGGCAGCAAGAATGTTTGCCGCACAACGTCATTGGTATCGAGACCATTTGTTCCGCTCTGGCTGTGGCTCAATCCCGCGCGAGCGCGCAGTGGCGCTGGTATTGAGAGAGCGCTTTCCTGACTGGCGACGGATGCGCATTCACGAATCCTCGCCGGAGCCGCAGGCATCTTGAGCTGCTGCCGGTCCCGTGGACACTTTCCTAAGCTACCGCCTCCTGTTCCTCGGTACGCATACGCGCAAGGCCGCAGTTAATTGGGCGGCGGCCTGCGGCTTCCAGGTCCACGGGAGCAGCTCTGCCAGTCGCGAGGCCGGTATCGCGGCGATGCGGGCGAGCACGTCGGCGAGCCAGGCCTGGGGATCGACGTCGTTTAGTTTTGCGGTTTGCAGCAGCGTGTAAATCGCCGCGGCGCGTTCGCCGCCGCGATCGGAGCCGGCGAAGGTCCAGTTGCGGCGCCCCACAGCCAGCGGGCGGATCATTCTTTCCGCCGCGTTGTTGCTGAGACAAAGCCGCCCATCGTCCAGGAATCGCGTGAAGGCCGGCCCAGCGTTTGAGCATCGACAATTGCGCCGGACTGATCGCGTGACTGCCCTCGGCCGCATTCGGCCATTGAAAGCGGCCTTTCTCCAGACGCTTGGAGAACAGGCAAGCGCCCTGACCGTCGTGCCAAATCGCCTTCAAAAGATCGCCCCTTTTGCCGCGAAAGACGAACAAATGGCCGCTGTGGGGATCGAGCTTCAGCGTTTCCTGGATTTGCAGCGCGAGGCCATCCATGCCGCGGCGCATGTCGGTGCGCCCCAGAGCCAGCCAGATCTTCGTGCCCGCTGGAAACTGGATCATCGGCGCGCCAGCGCCTTGATAATCGCTCGAAGAAATAACAACGAAAACAGAGGCCGCGTTCTTTCAGACCTAGCGTTACGAGTTGGTGACGAAGCGCCCGAGGGCGCCCGGCGCCTGTTTCACCAGACCGGCGAACGCGTTAGGTTCAGGTTCGCAGCAANNTGGGGATTTTCCGATGCCTCTCATCCCACGCGGTTTTCTCGCCCAAGTACGCCCAACCGCAGTTGACGCTTCGCCGCCATGGTGGGAGCGCAACACGTTGCCGATCGGAGAATGGAGCGCTGCTCCCGATCCCCTGCGGCCCCAGGGTTTCGCGCCGCCAACGGGTGGCATCGCCGGCAACGGTCTGCCCATCTTTAGCTGGGACCAAGCCGCCGCGCAGATTACGCGCGACAATGTGAGTTGGAACGTCGTGCGGGGAAATGCTGTCACTGTCAGCTACGCCTTTCGCTCCACGGCGCCGGCCGCCATGCCCGACGACACCGCCGGATTTACGCGTTTCAGCGAAACACAAATATTGGTCGCGGAAGAAGCGCTGGCCCTCTGGTCCGAAGTCGCCAACATCACTTTTCAACGCGTCGGCGCGGGCAGCAGCGGCGAAGGCGCCTATTCAAACAACGCCTCGATCTTGTTCTCGAACTACGCCACCGGCGCGGAGGGCGCGTCCGCCTTCGCCTTCTATCCCAGTCCCTTCTCCACGNNCCACATGTCCTGGCCCATGAGATCGGCCATGCCATCGGGCTGAGCCATCCCGGCGATTACAACGCCGGCCCTGGGCTCACCATCACCTACGAAACCGACGCGGTCTATTGGCAAGACGCGCGCATGTTCACGATCATGAGCTATTTCGGTTCCACCAACACAGGCGGCAGTTTGGGCGCGTTTTCCGCCGGCCCACAATTGCATGATATCGCCGCCGCGCAATTGCTGTACGGCGCCAACACGACAACGCGCACTGGCGACACGGTTTACGGCTTCAATTCCAACACCGGCCATCAACACAGCACGATAATTTCAGGCGCATTGGCGGCGGTGTTCGCGATCTGGGACGCCGGCGGCAACGATACGCTTGACCTGTCAGGGTACGCCACCGCTTCGGAAATCGATCTGCGCGAGGAAGCGTTTTCGAGCGCCGGGCCGGCGACCAATACCCCCATCGCCGTCGGCAACATCGCCATCGCCCGCGGCGCGGTTATCGAGAACGCCATTGGCGGCTTGGGTAACGACACAATCATTGGCAATGCCGTCAACAACAGGTTGGTCGGCGGCGGCGGTGCGGATTCAATAAACGGCGGCGGTGGGAACGATCGCCTGTCCGGCAACGCGGGCGCTGATGTGCTGGACGGCGGCTCGGGCATTGATACTTCAGTGTACACTTCGCTCGCCTCCACCGCCTCCTCCTGGCATCGCAACCCGAACGGGACTTGGACTGTGAGCGCGGGCGCGGAGGGAACCGACACGCTGACAAACGTGGAGTTCTTGGACTTTGGCGATCGCGACGTGTTCCTCGCGCGCGCGATCAGCAATTTCAACGGCGACGGCGTCAGCGACATTTTATGGCGCAACAATACAGGAACGCTGGCGATCTGGGGGCTGCAGCCGCAGGGCATCACGTTCTCGGGCGGCTGGAACGGCGGGGCCGATTTGTCGATCCAAGCGCTCGCCGATTTCGACGGCAACGGCGTCAACGACATTCTCTGGCGCAATAATGCGGGGACCAGCGTGACGCTCTGGCGCTTCGACGCGGCTCAGAACATCACCGTCACCGGCGACTGGGGTACAGGGCCTGAGTGGGTGATCAAAGGGGCCGGCGATTTCAACGGCGACGGCGTCAGCGACATTCTCTGGGCCAATACCGCGGGAACGGCGGTGGCGCTGTGGCTCTTCGACCAGAACCAAAACATCACCTTCGCCAGCGGCTGGGGCACAGCGCCCAATTGGTCGATCCAAGGGGTCGGCGATTTCGACGGCAACGGCGTCTCCGATATTCTCTGGCGCGATGCGGCGGGAACATCGGTGGGGATCTGGCGCTTCGGCCAAAGCCTGAGCCTCTCCTTTGGAGGCTTCTCAAACGCACGAGCCGACTGGTCGATCCAAGGGATCGGCGATTTCGACGGCAACGGCGTCAGCGATATTCTCTGGCGCAGCGCGGCGGGGACAGCGTTGGAGATGTGGCGCTTCGATCAAAATCACAACGTCGATGTCGCGAGCGGCTGGGGCGCTTCGCCCGATTGGTCGATCGAAGGCACAGGCGATTATGACGGCAACGGCGTCTCCGACATCCTCTGGCGCGATGCGGCGGAGACGACGGTGGCGCTGTGGCTGTTCGATCAAAATCAGAACCTCACATTTGCCGGCGGTTGGGGAACCGCGCCTGAATGGGGAATTATTTAACGCTTCGTCGCGCGCCAGCAAAGCGGAGCTAACGCCTTCTGGTCGAAGCCTTCAGCCTCCCGACGCCCGAGTTTCAGTTGGGAAACCGCGCCTGAATCCAATGCGAAGCTGACAAGCGACCGAGAGATTTGCGACAGCGCGACAAAAATGCAAGGCCCCAAGGGAGGCTCGCGGAGTGGCTTCTTCGCCTGGCTGACGCGGGCGCCGAGCCTCCGCGCCAGAAGCGATGACGTGATCGGCGCCACAGTGCGCGCCAGCTTTATTCAAAGCGACCGCACCTACGGCGCGCGGCGTGTCTGGCGCGACGTTTTGGCCGAGGGCTTTTCCTGCGGCCTGCACCGAATCGAGCGCTTAATGCGATTGCAGGCGCTTCGCGCACGTCCACGTCGTCGGCGGCTGCCGCCCGATGCCGGCGAGCGGCTTGCCGGTTCGGTCGCGCCTAACACTCTCGATCGCCGCTTCGGAGCTGCGGCGCCCAATCAGAAATGGGCCGCCGATTTCACCTACATCTGGACTGCCGAAGGTTGGCTCTACGTGGCGGTGGTGATCGATCTCTATTCCCGGCGCGTGATCGGCTGGTCGATGCGGGCTTCCATGACCGCCGATCTCGTCACCGAGGCTTTGACGATGGCGCTCTGGCGGCGCGGCAAGCCGGACGCGCTCATGCATCACTCCGATCGCGGATCGCAACCCGGACTCAACTGATCGTCGCAACACTATCAGCGTACCTTCTTGATCGCTTCTTCGAAAGCCTCTGCCGGAGTTTTCCAGCCGAGCGTCTTGCGAGGTCGAGCGTTGAGGGCGCCCGCTACTGCGTCCAGTTCCACGGAAGTGTGAGTGCTCAGGTCCGTACCCTTCGGAAAATACTGACGCAGCAGGCCGTTCGTGTTTTCGTTCGAGCCGCGCTGCCACGGGCTGCGCGGGTCACAGAAATAGACTTCAATGCCCGAGTCCAATCGCAGCTGGGCATGTTGCGTCATTTCCGCGCCCTGGTCCCACGTCAAAGATCGGCGCAAATGCTTGGGAAGCTCGACGATTGTCCGGGTAATTGCCTTGCGGACTGCTTCCGCACCGTGCCCCGCTAGCGCCGGCCCGTTCTTTTCGCGAGCCTCGCTCTCGTATCCCGCCATGCGCGGCAAATGAAGCAACAGCGTGAACCGCGTCTTACGCTCCACCAGCGTGCCAATTGCCGAACTGCCAAGACCCAAAATGAGATCGCCTTCCCAATGGCCCGGGACTGCGCGGTCTTCAGCCTCAGCAGGGCGTTCGCTAATCATGACTTCCGGCGTCACGAAGGATCTTCCGCTCTTGCGAGTGCGCGCTCGTGGCACGCGAAGCGCCCGGCCCGTACGCAAACAGGCGGTCAATTCGCGGCGCAAAGCGCCGCGGCTTTGCACATAGAGTGACTGGTAGATGGCTTCCGGGCTGATACGCATCGTTTCGTCGGTTGGAAATTCGCGTCGCAGGCGGCGCGAGATTGCTCTGGGCTCCATGCTCTCGCCCAACGACGGTCTTGTCGAGGCCCATGGCGGCGTCCTTTCCATGCCACTGTCGGCCCGGCAATCCTTCGGCCTTTCGGAGTGGCGATAACCCCGGACAAACGATCCTGCACATAGCTTCGCAGCCTGGCGTTGATCGCGAGCTTCGCCGGTTTGGTACGGCGCGCGGATCGGTCCGCATGCCATTGCGCATTTATGGCCCGATAGTCGAAGTCGCCGCCGCGCGTGGCGGCATTGCGGCGAAGTTCCCGCGAAATCGTCGACGCTGCCCGTTTCAACCGCCGGCCAATCTCGCGCACGCCGTGGCCCTGCGCCTTTAAAAGCGCAATATCCTCACGCTCCTTGAATGATAAGTAGTGCCCGGAGAGAGGCTTCGCCGAACCCGCAAGTGTTGATGGGGGCATGCCGCCTGCCTCTCGGAACCATCGAGTCCCAACGGGTTGCGATACGCCGGCAACAGTCGCCGCACGCTCACTCGAAAGGCCCGTCTCGATCGCAGCCCAAAACAGCGTGCGGTTCTCTCGTCGCGAAGCGCGCGGCCGCCCTGGCGACCGCAACAACTTCCTTCCCGCACGATTCGAACGCCTCCTCCTATTGCTCATCGCAACTCCTTCCACAAAAGTGTTGCGACGACCGATTGAATCTACCCAATACACGAGCGAGCAGTTTCAGCGCCTGATGGCCGAGCACGGCGTAACGTGCTCGATGAGCCGATCAGGCAATTGTTGGGACAATGCGGCGATGGAGAGCTTCTTTTCCTCGCTGAAGATCGAGCGCATTCGGCGCAAGACGTATCGAACACGCGAACTGGCCAAGGCCGATGTGTTCGATTACATCGAGTGCTTCTACAATCCCAAGCGGCGTCACTCGACGCTGGGCTATCTCAGCCCAATTGCGTTCGAGGAGCAGGAGGCGTTAGCTTAGGAAAGTGTCCACGGGACCGGCAGCAGCTCAGACCTTGGTCGCGGTGGTGTGCGGCGGGACCTTGTTCGTCGCATTTGCAACGACTGCAAACGTCGCCAACAGCATGCAATTCGGGTACTCTTATTGGCCAATCCGCGGACGCACTAGCGGGAACAGCACCAGCGGGAACAGAAGCGGCGCTTCGGGACCAGCTCGCATCGTGAATGGTAGGACGACTGTGGCATTCAATGGCGGCACGATATCACCCTGATGGGATCAAAGGCTGAGATGACCGAAACCGTATATTCAATTTCCGGTCATTGCCCCATTTGTGCTGAAACGCGCTGGTTTCGGGCACAATATCATTGGTATCGCGATCACTTGTTTTGCGAAGGCTGCGGCTCGGTGCCGCGTGAGCGCGCATTGGCGTTGGTCCTTAACCAGGCGGTTCCGGATTGGCGCTTCAAACGCATTCATGAGTGTTCCCCCGTTCCGCGAGGAATTTCTCTTCAGATGAGCAGGGAGTGCCGGAGCTACATCGGCACGCAATTCTTTCCCGGCCAAGCGCTCGGCGAGATTTACGACGGGTATCGCAACGAAAACCTCGAGCGCACTACCTTCGCCGATGGGGCCTTCGACATCGTTCTTAGTCTCGATGTGATGGAGCACGTCAATGAACCCGGTGATTGCATTAAAGATATCTACCGCACACTGGCACCAGGCGGCCTTCACATCTTTACAGCGCCCACCTATAAGGAGCGTGTCGATTCCGAACGCGTCGCGCGATTTCTGCCAGATGGAAGCGAGGAGTTTTACGAACCGCCAGAGTATCACGGGAACCCGGTAAATGCCAAAGGTGCGCTCGTGACCTTTCGCTATGGGTACGAGTTCGCCGTGGATATCGCGCGCTACGCGCCGTTCGACGTACAGGTACGCCGCTTCTGCGACCACACACATGGCATCATCGGTGAGTTCACCGAAGTTTATGAATGTTACAAGCGCGAAACCGTTTAATGGGCCCAGTGCACTTGCGCGTTCTCGAGCGCGCAAAGGCCCAACAGCGTGGCGTCGCCATTGGTGCCTGACTGCGCTCGACAAGCCATTGCTCTGGCGGCTGTCGCCAACGGTGGCGCTTGGGGCCGGCTTGGGTCTCTCGATAGCGGGAAAGAAATTTGCCACGCCGTCCGCAATGCGGTCTTGAGGATTCGCACTCAAAGGTCGGCGGTGAAGAGAGAGCCCCTTCTCGCTTGTGGAGGCTGGTCCGCGCCTGGTAGGCGAAAATTGCCTTCGCCGGTTTCTGTCTAGTCTCTGCTCTCGGAGACAGTGTCGACGCGACACGCAGACGCTTGTGAACTTACTGGATTCTAACACTTTTATATGTTAGCCCAGGCACACGATCGTTGGTGATGACTGCAAGGGGTCCAGAATGGGCGCTGGAATCGTGGGCGAAGGGCTCGAGCGATCGCATCGCGAACAAGAACATGCGTGTTCTCGAGGGCGAGCATCTGTTCAAGCGCAAGCTTCGCCAATTGCTCGAGTGCCCGCTTCTGACCCAAGTCTGCCTCATCGAAGACGATCAGATCGCCGAGATCGCCGCCGACTTGCCGGTGGCCAGATTGCGCCGCACGCTTCGTCACCGCCGAGACTGGAGATCGAGAGGAAGTAATTGATGGCTAACTACGCCGACATCTACAATCAGGTCTTCGACCATCATGCCGCGTACCAATCTCCGATTTATTCGCCAGGCGTGCGACTGTGCATGCTGCATCGCGAGCGCATCAAATCGCTGGGTCGCCGGCACATTGATGTTGGCTGCGGGGCCGGATTTGTCGTCGAACTGCTCAAGTGCGGGCTGTTCAACAAGGAATCGGTCGGCGTAGACGTAAGCCCGCGTATGGTTGAGGAAACCAATTCTCGTGTTAGCATAGGCTCCGCGCACCTAATCGCTGATGGCCGCGCGCCGTTTCCGGACGGTCAGTTTGACCTTGTGACTTGCTTCGACGTCCTGGAGCACCTGGATGAGGCGGACATTCCAGCTTTCCGAGATGAACTGTTTCGGCTTACCGGCGACGGCGGAACGCTACTCTGCAATATCAGCCTGAGGCCGGCGGCAATTGTAGATCACAACGGTGAGAACCTACATCGTACGATACGGTCGCACGGTTGGTGGGATCAGCTCTTCGCGTTCGATGAATTCACATTCGTCAAGGAAGATATGGAAATGACCGCTTGGAAGCGCGTCGCCAACCAACTTCTCCCCGAAAGCAGAATGACTCGGTGAATTGATGCGCGTTCTCTTTTACCTGGAGCCCCTGACGGAGCGAGACCAGCCTCTCTTCAGAAGGGGCTGGCTCAACATTTTGGCACGCTTCCAAACGGCGTTGGCAGGCGACGACGCCCAGCTCGATTGCATCCTCAGTGATGCCTTGATCCCCTTGGCTAAAGAGTTGGTCCCAACCGCTGGCCTCATAATCGTTCGTCACGAGGAGATCATTCCTGCGTTCGAGACCGACCCGACCAACCTAGCCAAGCACTGGTATCTGGCGGGTGAGGCCGACGATAAGGCGCGAGACTATGGCTCTTTTTTGAGACAACGGCTGACTGGGCGGACACCCGACATTATCATCACGATGACGCCGGCGCCCTTTCTGGCAAGCGCCTATCCCGGCGTACCCATCATGCACTTCGAGTACGGTGCGGTCTCGCGAACTCCGTTTCCGGAAACCGCATTCTTCGACCCTTTTGGCATGTTCCGGAAGAGCGCCATCAGCCGCTTTGGCGCTGAGATCACCAAGTATGCCCCACTTTCACGAGAGCGAGATTTCATTGCGTCCATCCGCGCAAATTACACGCCCAAGCTGTTCGCGGCAGACTCGCAATTGTTGCAAATCGTAAGCGCGCAGCTCGCCGGGTTTCGCGGCTCAGCTCTGCTCGCTCTCCAGCTTTCTGGGCACTACGCGCATGACGTACACGCGCGGTTCGGTGCGCAGTTCGATCTGCTAACTCACACGCTTGAACGCACTCCGCCGGACATCGCCATCATAGCTTGTGAGCACCCAGAACATCCTCTGTTTGACCCAGACACGCTTGGATACCTCAAGGCGCGTTACCCCAACCTTGTTTGGGAACCAGAGTTCCGAGCCATCTACGCGCCGTCACAGCAATTGATTGGCTGTGCCGACGCCGTAATCACAGTAGATTCCTCAATCGGCACCCAAGCCCTGCTGTGGCAAAAACCGCTGGTTGTTCTCGGGTCCAGTCATCTTGACGCCTTCGCCGACGCGCACGACCTCGAGTCGCTTCCGGATTTGATCGCGCGGCCCACGCGCACCGACCGGGAAGGTGCAGTTGCTTGGCTCTTCACCAAATATTACACCCCCTTCTCGTTGCTGTTCGATCCCCTCGTGCTGACCCAAAAACTGGAATCCGCACTCGGCGGAGCGCCTGAGCGCGAAGGTTTCGCTTGGTTCAAACACGCAGCCCCACTGTCGATGCTGCAGCGCGCATACACGGAAAACCCCAGCGCGCGCTTCGTTTCGCCAGTCACCAAACTCAGTGAGGACCCCTCGCTCTTGAATGTGGCGCTCTATAGCCGCTCTGGCTCCAGCGGGTATGCTGAAGAAACCTGCATGCGCCGCATCGTGCGGCTTGGTCCAGCGCCTGTGAGCCTGCGTATTGCGACGCCGGATTACGACGACGCCATCATCGGCCTGCGCCTTGATCTGTCCGAGCGGCCAGCGGTGTTTTTTGTCCATGATATCATCGTGCGCGACGCGTCTGGTGGCGAGGTGTGGCGTTGGGATCGCGACCCCGAACTTTTGAACGGTGGGGCAAACCAATTGGCAACCGCCGCGACCGAGCGCGGTTCTGTTTTGCTCGAGTGCCTTACTCACGACGCGCACTTTGAGCTGCCCGCCATTCCCTCCAAGAACGTGCATAGCAAGTTGAGCATCGAGCTTAGTGTGTCAGCGGCTGCGACTCCAGAGGTAGAAGCGCTGAAGCGCGCGCGTCACGCCCAGGACAAGCAAAATGCCCGCCTCGGCGAACGCCTGGACGCCATGGCGCAACACACAACCACGGCGCTTCGCGCCGCGACACAAGCCGCCAGCGCCGAGGCCGATGGAAAGCTGTCGCGCCTCGCTGGCGATCTTGCCGGCTGGACCCAATCCATCGACCAATCCGTCCAAGCTATGGGCGTGCGCGCGGACGCCAACGCCGCCGCGACACAAGCCGCCAGCGCCGAGGCCGATGGAAAGCTGTCGCGCCTCGCTGGCGATCTTGCCATCTGGACCCAATCCATCGACCAATCCGTCCAAGCTATGGGCGTGCGCGCGGACGCCAACGCCGCCGC
>CXWL01000004.1_pt1 | contig 28090 bp, 24 predicted proteins | sample 590931 | NCBI WGS metagenome assembly CXWL01 (sample SAMEA3498368, study PRJEB10139) | groundwater metagenome | biome: water well; material: biofilm material | place: Germany | collected 2015-04-27 | reverse complement strand
GTACCGGTTCTCAAAGCAAGGGCGAAGACACTGCTGGAATTGGCGGAGCAAGTGAAATTCGTACTCGCGGAACGTCCCTTGGCTATGAGCGACACCGCGAAAACGTTTGTAACGGAAGACTTCCGCCACCGCCTCACGCGCCTGCGTAATCGTCTCGCATCGGAAACAATTTGGGAACATTCTGCTTTGGGCGCCGCACTTAAGGCTTTCTCTACCGACGAGGGTGTTGGATTGGGACAGATCGGACCGGGTTTGCGCGCCGCGCTGACGGGCGGCGCGCCCGCTCCCGATCTAGGCCAGGCGTTGGAATTGTTGGGCCGCGAAGAAGCGCTCGGGCGGATATCGGATCAGGTTTGACGCCAAATTTGAGGATGTAGGTCATGGACAGCAAGCTCACCAAGAAGACGCCGGCGACGCTCACCGTCAATGACAAGCGAATGGACTTGCCCGTTTACGCGGGCTCCGTCGGCCCCGACGTGATCGATATCCGAAAATTGTTTAGCGACACAAAGGCGTTCACCTACGATCCCGGCTTCACCTCAACCGCAAGCTGCGAAAGCCAGATCACCTACATCGATGGCGACGCTGGCGTCTTGCTCTATCGCGGCTACCCGATCGATCAATTGGCCGAGCACTCAACGTTTCTGGAAGTTTGCTACCTGCTGGCGAATGGCGAACTCCCCACGGCAGCCGAACTGAAGCGTTTTGTTCGCGACATCACCTACCACACCATGCTGCACGCACAATTCGATCGCTTCTTCGAAGGCTTTCGGCGCGATGCTCACCCGATGGCGATCATGGTCGGCACGGTCGGCGCGTTGTCGGCATTCTACCACGACTCTACCGACATCGATGATCCGGTGCAGCGCACCATCGCCAGCCAACGCCTGATCGCGAAAATGCCGACGATCGCCGCGCGCGCGTTCAAGTATTCCATCGGCCAACCGTTCGTTTCGCCGCGCAACGAGTTTGATTATTCCTCGAACTTCCTGCGCATGTGTTTTCAGGTTCCCGCCGAGGATTATCACGTCAACCCGGTGCTCGCCCGCGCGCTGGATGTGTTCATGATCCTGCATGCCGACCACGAGCAAAACGCGTCCACATCGACGGTCCGGCTCGCGGGATCATCGGGCGCCAATCCGTTCGCCTGCATCGCGTCCGGAATTGCCTGCCTTTGGGGGCCAGCCCATGGCGGCGCCAATGAGGCCGCGCTGAAAATGCTGGAGGACATCGGCAAGGTCGAGAACATCCCGGACTTCATCGCCCGCGTGAAGGACCCGAAATCCGATGTGCGCCTGATGGGCTTTGGGCACCGTGTGTACAAAAACTACGATCCACGCGCCATTGCGATGCAGAAACTCTGCCACCAGGTGCTCAAGGAAGTCGGCGCGGAGGATAATCAATTGCTGCGCGTGGCAGTGGAGTTGGAAAAAATCGCGCTCAACGACGAGTATTTTGTCTCGCGCAAGCTCTACCCGAACATTGATTTTTATTCCGGCATCACGCTGCGGGCGATGGGGTTCCCGACCTCGATGTTCACCGTGCTGTTCGCGGTCGCGCGCACGGTCGGCTGGATCGCGCAATGGACCGAGATGATGGAAGATTCCAGCCAGAAGATCGGTCGCCCACGGCAAGTCTATACCGGCGCGCCGCCGCGCGATTATGTGCCGGTGAACAAGCGAGACTAAGCGCCCTCAAGGCGCCGGCGTTCGCAACATGTGAAGCACGGTTTCCGCCGCGATTTCGGCCGCCGGGCGCCCGCCTCGTCCCATCAGCGCCAGCGCCTCATCCTGGTGGCGGACTTGCTCCTCACGGGCGTCTTGATCATCGATCAGCGGCGCGGCCGCGGCGGCGATATTTTCCGCGGTGCAGCGTGTTTGCAGAAATTCCGGCGCGACTTCGGCGTCCGCGGCGACATTCATCAAAGTTGCGTATTTCGCCTTAAACAGAAATCCGCGCGCAATCGCCCAGGTCAACCAGCCCAATTTGTAGCCGATCACCAGGGGCGTTCCTTGCAGCGCCACCTCGGTGGTGACCGTGCCGGAGGCAGCGAGCGCGACCGTGGCGGCGGCGAAGGCGTCTTCCTTCTCCCGCTCATCGACAACGCGCGCTGTCGCCGGCGTCTGCGCCATCACCGCTTTGCGCACGCTGCGCGCGGCGACAACAAGCTGGCGCACATTTGGGCGATCCCTATCGAGCAATTCGGCGGCGCGCCAAAGCGTTGGGCCTATCCGGCGAATCTCGCTGGCGCGGCTGCCGGGCAGCACGAGCACAACCTGATCTCTTGGCTTGAAGCCCTCACGCGCGCGCAAGGCCGCGCCATCTCCCGCCTTGAAGCGCCCAAGCGCGGGGTGGCCGCACACCGTGCAGGCCAAACCGTACGGCTTGTAGAACGCCACCTCGAACTCGTGGATGCAAATGAGGTGGTCGATCGTAGCCGCCAAAGTCTGGGCGCGGCCAGGGCGGGTCGCCCACACTTGCGGGCCGACATATTTGACCAACTTGATGTGCGGCGCCGCCGCGCGCAGGGCCTGCGCCACGCGCAACGTGAAGCCCCAGGAATCGATCAGCACGACAATGGCCGGATCGAACGCGAGCGCCGCCTTGACAGTCGCCGCCACCGCGCGCTTCACGCGCGCATACGCGAGCAGGCCATCGACAAATCCGAGCACAGCAAGCCCGGCTATGTCGGCCCGGCTCTCAATCCCCTCCTCCGCCATCAGCGCGCCGCCGACGCCAGCGAGTTCAAGCGTGGAATCGCTTTCCTTCAGCACGCGCGCGAGATCGGCGCCGAGCGCGTCGCCGGAGGATTCCGCTGCAACGAGGAATATTCGTCCGCTCAATGCTCGCCCACTTCCGCGCGCGTGAAGCCGTACACGAACAAGCCCGCAGAATCAGCGGTCGCAACCAGCTCTGCCCGCCGCACAGCCAGCGCGCCGCCGGCTTCAACGGCAACGCCCGCGAGCCCCGCCGCGGCCGCACCCTTGAGGGTGCGCGCGCCGATGGTCGGCAAATCGATACGCCGCTCCTGGATCGGTTTGGGACGTTTGACCAGCACGCCGCGCCGCGCATCGGGAGAGCCCCGCACTGTCAACGGAAGTTCGCTGACGCGCCGCACCATTGCATCCGTGCCCTCTTGCGCTTCGACCGCAAGCACCAGCCCGTCGCAAACGACAACGCCCTGGCCAACGTCGTAGCGACCTATTGCAGCAGCAATGGCGGCAGCGCGTTTCATGTCGGCGAGGTGGGCGTCATTCGGCCGAACAGCGCCCCAAACCCCGACCGGTGCGAGCAGGTCGGCCATGACCTCCTCGGCGCCGAGCACCTGGAAGCCGGCGCGTTCGTGCTCAGCCAAAATAGCACGCAAGAGCGCATCATCGCCCTGCGGCGCGGCGGCGAGTAATGCGGGGACCATGGCGCGCCCGCCTTCGTCAAGATCGAGCGCGCGGGGATCTTGGCGCGGCACCTGTCCAAGCAACACGATCGCATCGCAGCCGGCGCCCCGTAGCGCGGCCATGCGTGCGCCCATGGCGCCGAGGGCGTGGCTCGCGCCGGGGTGCGCATCAAGCGCGGCCTCAGCCAATGGCGATATGCGCGCCACGAAATAGGGTGCGCCCATGCTGGCGCAGTGCTCGGCGAGGACAACAGGCAGGTCACCGCCGCCCGCGATCACGCCCAGCTTGCGCCACGTCGCCATCGGCTAATCCCGCGGCATGCAGAGCGGGCGCGCGGCGTCGGCGCGCACAAACTCGACGATCTCCATCACCTCGGGGTTGCTCGCATAGATTTGGGCGCAATCCTCGATCCGCTCTTGGAACGTGCCCTCCTCCGCGAACAACAGCCGATAGGCGGCGCGCAGATCGTGAATCTGATCGCGGGTGTATCCGCGACGTTTGAGGCCAACCACGTTGAGGCCGGCAAGATGGGCGTGATTACCGATGGCCGAACCGAAAGGGATAAGGTCGGTTGTCATCAGCGCGGAGGCCCCGACAAAGGCGTGATGCCCGACGCGCCCGTGTTGGTGGACGCCGGAAAGGCCGCCGAGGAAGGCGAAATCGCCGACTTTCACGTGACCGCCGATAGTTGCGGTTTGGGCCATGATGACGTGATTGCCAACGATGCAATCGTGGGCGACGTGGCAATTGCCCATGATCAGGCAATTGTCGCCGATTGTGGTGACAGCGCGCCCGCGCGCGGTGCCGCGGTGCAACGTGGCGTGCTCACGAATGACATTGTTGTCGCCGATTCGCAGGCGCGTGGGTTCGCCCTTGTAGGACAGGTCTTGCGGCGTTCCGCCCAAACCAGCGAAAGGAAACACCGTGTTGTCCTTGCCGATCTCAGTGTGGCTCTCGATGAACACATGCGCGATCAGGCGTGTGCGGTCGCCGAGCCTTACGTCCGGGCCGATGACGCAGCCGGGTCCAACATCAACATCTTCTCCGAATTCGGCGCTTCTATCGACGACGGCGGTGGGATGAATTGTAGCGCTCATTAGGCGGCATCCCGCGGCCGGTCAGCCTTCATCGCGGCGAATTCGCAATCAGTGACAAGTTCCCCGCGTACCTCAACACGGCCNNNNCCCGGCATCACCGGTCGTTTGAACCTGGCGTTCTCAACCGACATGAACAAGATCAGGTGCTTGGTGATGTCAGCTTCCAGCGTCTTGGACATGAGCAGCGCCCCGGTCTGCGCCAGAGCCTCGATCTGCAGGACGCCAGGCATCACTGGAGCGCCCGGGAAATGGCCCTGAAAGAATGGTTCGTTAATGGTGACGTTCTTGATGCCGCGGATCGACTTGTTCGGCACGTAGTCGATCGCGCGGTCCACCAAGAGCAAGGGATAACGGTGAGGCAGGCGGCGCAGCACCTCGCCGATCTCGATGACATCGTCGGTGGTCTTTTGCTGGTTGGTCAGATCATTCGCTTGCATTGCGCGCCCCCGCCTTGCGGCTCAACCACGCGGCCTCGCGTAGCCATTTGCGCAGCGGTTTGGCCGGGTAGCCGCTCCAAACCTCGCCCGCAGGCACGTCTTGGAACACAGCGGCGGCGCCGGCAAGAGTGGCGCCCGCGCCGATCTTGCGATGGTCAGCCACCCCGACACGCCCGCCCATGGTGACGCCGTCGCCGACGATGGTTGAGCCCGAGACGCCCGCAAAAGCGGCGATCAGGGCGCCGCGCCCGATAATCACATTGTGGGCCAAGTGACACAGATTATCGATCTTGGCGTCCTCGCCGACAATTGTGTCGTCGAACACGCCCCGATCAATGCAGGAATTGGCGCCTATCGTGACGCGGTCTTGGATAATCACGCGCCCAAGGTGGGGCACGTCCACCGGACCCGAGGCGTCTCCCGCGACCCCGAAGCCAGCCTCGCCAATGACCGCCCCAGCAAGGATGTTCACATCGTCGCCGATGAGCGCAAAACTGATTGACACGCCCGCACCAATGCGGGTGCGCCGGCCAATTACGACGCCTGGCCCAATGACGGCGTTCGCGCCGATCTCCGCGCCCGCGCCAATCTGCGCGCCAGGGCCGATAACGGCGCCCGGCGCCAACCTCACGCCCTCCTCCAGGCGTGCGGTGGGATCGGTCGACGGAGCTTGGCTCGCGAAGCCACGCGGGCGAATGAGCGCCGGGACAAGGCGCGCGAACGTGGCGCGCGGGCGTTCAGTTAGGATAAGGGCGGCGGCGTTTGGCGCCAAATGGGCAATAGCGGGAGCAATAACGCAAGCCGCCGGCGCCGCAGCGAGCGATACGCCCCCTTTGCCCTCGAAATAGCAGATGTCATCCGTCCCGGCGCGCTCGGCCGGGGCCGCACCCGATACCAATCGGTCACTGTCGCCGCCAATATCGGCGGACGGCGCAAGCGCCCGGACCGTGACCGGTCCGAGCGCCTCGTAGAAGCGGGGATCTATCATGCGCCTACCATGCTGGCGCCGACGAAGCCCAATGTCACCGCCGTAAGTTGCTTATTGCGCCGCCGGCGCTTGCGCTGGCGCCTGGGCTTGGCACTCCGCCACCGCATGGCGGGCGACAGTCGCGGTCCGCGTAGCCGGACCCTGATCGAGCTGCTGAATTACGGCGTTGGTGATGTCGAACTCTGGGAGCACAAGTTGGACGTTGCTGGCGTCGAGCGCCACGCCAGCGCCACGCGCTTCCATCACGCTGCGAACGATCGGCGAAACTTGCCGGTCGAAATCGCCGAGCGCGAACATCTGCGAGCACTCGAAATCACCGCGCAGCCCCTGCGCGCGCGCTTCAAACTGCTGCACGCGCTGCTGGAATTGTTGGACTTGCGGGCCCAACGTCGAGCTGTTGCGGATCTGTTCTGGGGACATATTCCGCGACGCTTGCGCCAAACGTTGGCGCTCCTGTTCGATGGATTGCTGCTCCGGCTGCAGGGACTGCGCCTCGGTTCCCACCTGGGCGCGAATTTGTTGCAGCTTCGCGGCCATATCACGACCGAGTGCGGTCTCGGTGAGGACGCGTTGGTAATTGATGACCACGGACGTGGTGGACTGGTTGTTGCGCCCGCGTTGGGCGAGGGCCTCCGGCGTCGCGGCAAGAGCGGCGACCGTGATGACGGCCGCGGATAGGATGCTTATCAAACGCATGTTGCGTCTTCTCCTTAGAAATTTGTTCGGGTGGAAAACCGGAACTCTTTGCGCCGGTCGTATTCTTCGTATTCGAGCGGCTCCGCGAAATCGAATTGCACTGGGCCGAATGGCGAATCCCAGAAAACAGACACGCCAACCGCCACACGCAAGCTCGAGCTGTCATCGACGATGAGATTGGACCCTCCGCCCAACGCCACCGTCTGTCTGTTGGCTGAATCGACGATTCCGAGCGTTCCAAAATCAACGAAAAACGCACTTCCCAACGAAAAAGATTCAGGTAGCGGCAACGGCACATCCAATTGCAGCGACCCGATCGCGTAGGTGTTGCCGCCGACAGCGTCACCAATTTGCTGAGTCACGCCCGTGGTGGCGTCGACAACCAATTGGCGTGGTCCAATCCCAGCAACGTCGAAGCCGCGGAACGACGAACCGCCCTTGAAGAAACGATCGTTGATACGAACGTCATCTCCGCCCCAGCCGGCGATATAGCCTGCGGTGCCGCGGAGAGTGGCGCGGAAACCGCCCCACAGCCCGTAATAAAGCCCGCCTTCAAGCTCAGTCCGCAAATAGTTCACTTGGCCGCCAATTCCGGCGATATCTTGTCTGAACTGCAAATCGTACCCACGGGTGGCGCGCAGCGCTTCGTTTCGCCGATCCCAATTCACTGTGTACCCGAACACCGAGGTGATGAACGTTCCCTCTTGATTGCACAGTGTGGGCCGGAACGTGTTGCCGGCGTCGCATTGATCAATATTCGGGGTGAGCACGTTGTTGTCGTGGTCGATGAAGAGGTCGGCGACCTGTGTTTCATCCTGCACGAGCGAATAGGTAAGGCCCAAGCTGGTGCGATCGGCGAGCGGGAAACTGGCGCGCAGGCCCATTCCGGTTGACTGGTTCTCGAACGAGGATTGCGCGAGGAAATCGGTGCGCAGGGAATAAATGTCAATTCCGGCGGAGAGGTCCCTGCCCATGAAACGCGGTTCAGTGAAACGCAAGTCCACCTGCTGGCGCTGCGAACTGGAGGACGCCCGCAACCGCAGGAATTGGCCGCGGCCGCGAAGGTTCCGCTGCGTGACGGAGATGTCGAAGAGAAGGCTTTCCGTCGATGAATATCCTGCCGCAAAAGCAAGTTCCCCAGTAGACTGCTCTTCCACCGTCACTGTCACGACCGAACGATCGGGTTCCGAGCCATCGGCATCTTCCACCGTGACTTCTTCAAAGAAGCCAAGCGCCTGTATCCGTTGACGTGAGCGATCCAACAGAACGCGATTGAATGCATCGCCCTCGTTGACGCGCATCTCGCGCCGGATCACCCGGTCAAGCGTGCTGGTGTTGCCGACAATGTCGATGCGCTCGATGAAGACTTGCGGGCCTTCATCGACTTCAAAAGTGATGTTGACGACGCGGTTTTCGCGGTCCCGCTCTACGACTGGCGTGATGTCAACATTGGCGTAGCCGACCGTTCCGGCGACATAGGTCATGGCGTCGATCGCGTCTTCGATCAATTCACCGCGAAACACGGCCCCGCCCCGGATCGGCACCGCCGCCAACAGCAGGGCCTCGGGCAGGCGGTCTAACTGTGTTTGCACGCGGATTTCGCCGAACTCGTAGCGAATGCCCTCATCGACAGTGAAGGTCACGAAGAAATCCCGCTGGTCCGGGGTCAGTTCGGCCACTGCGGAAACGACGCGGAAATCGGCGTAGCCGTGGTTGTTGTAGTATTGGCGGAGCTGCTCGCGGTCGTACTCAAGACGATCTGGATCGTAATTGTCGTTGCTGGAGAAGAAATTCCACCAGCTCGACTTCGTGGTCACGATGGTGTCGCGCAGCCGGCGATCGGAATATACTTCATTGCCGATGAAATTGACGTCGCGCACCCCGGTGACGGGGCCTTCGTCCACTTCAAAAATGAGATCGACGCGGTTTTGATCCAATTCGCGCACTTGCGGCGTCACTTGCGCGGCGAAACGTCCCGCGCGGCGGTAAACCTCGATGATGCGTTGAACGTCGCCTTGGGCGCGTGCGGGGGTGAACACCGAACGTGGCCGCGCTTGTACTTCCTCTTCGAGGTCTTCCTCGTCGAGCGTACGCATGCCCTCGAAGATCACCCGATTGATCACCGGGTTCTCGATGACCGCGACGACGAGATCGGGGCCGCGTTGCTCGATCTGCACGTCCGCGAAAAGACCGGTGGCAAACAAGGTTTTCAGCGACAAATCGATACGCTCGGGATCGAAAGTATCGCCGGGGCGAACCTGGAGATAAGAACTAATTGTCGCCGGTTCGATGCGCTGATTGCCCTCAACCACGATGCGCCGAATGGCGACACCCGAAGCTTGCACCGCCGCTGGGCTGGGTTGGCTGGCGCCCTCTTGGGCATAGGCATCGGTGGCGACCGCCAGAAGCGCACCAGAACCAACGCTGACCGTGGCTGCGCAGCTTACAGCGCCCAGCACGACATCCCGTAGAACCCGCTTCATCAAGCCCTCGACGCTTTCGACGCTCCCCAGCGCCGTGCTTTTTAAGACCCCATCCCGTCTCGAAAGACAAGGACGAGGCGCTGTTTCACTGCGCTCCGGGGAAGAGCCGTGCAATATCGTTCCAAGTCGCGAACAAGAACAAACTAGCCATTACGGCGAGTCCGGCCCGAAAAGCCCAGTCCTGAGCGACGGGCGGCAGCGGCCGCCCTCCCCGCAGGGCCTCGATGGCATAAAATAGAAGGTGGCCGCCATCCAGGATCGGGATGGGTAGCAAATTCGCGAAACCCACCGCCACGGAGAGCATCGCCGCCCACCCCAACAAGGCCAGCGCCACGCTGGCGATCTGGTCAGCGAGGCCGGGCCCGGCGCCGTCCAGCGCAATGGTGGTGACTTGTCCGGAGGCGTTCAAAATTCCAAGCGGGCCCGCGATATCGCGGCCCGAGCTTTGGCCCGAGAAAATCCCGCCGAGATACGCCCCCGTTCGCGCGATGATGGCCCAGGTATTGCCAGCCCCCGCCCCGAGGGCCTCAACAACGCCGACGGGCTCAACCACGCGTTCGCTATCGAGGATGCCTAGCTGCACGCCGAGCGCGCCGACACGCACCGTGTCGCCCTCAGCGGTGGGACGTTCCATCGCTCGCGGCGTCACTGCCACGGTGCGAACGCCGCCGTCCGCGCCTTCCAACGTCAACGTTAGTGTCTGGCCTGGACTGGCGGCGATCCGCTCTTGAAACGCGCCCCACCCCGGCAGCGGGACGCCGTCAACGGCGCGTACAATCTCACCCGCTTCGAGGCCTGCGTCCGCGGCGGGCATGCTGGCAATGACCGATCCAATGCGCGGCGTCGCGGCGGCGTAGTCGGTCACGTCGCGCCCCATGGCGAAAGCCACGGCGGCGAATGCGAGCACCGCGAAGATAAAATTGGTGACCGGCCCGGCGGCCACGACCATTGAGCGCGTGGACAATGGTTGCGCATGGAAGAGGCCTGCGCGGCGCGCTTCTGCCAAGGCTTGCGGATCTTCGATACGTTCGCGCGGCGCAGTGGACATGGCGTCGGCGTCATCGGCGAATTTCACGTATCCACCGAGTGGAAGCGCGCCGATTTTCCATTGCACGCCCTGCCTGTCGCGCCAGCCGATCAAGGTGCGGCCAAAGCCGATGGAAAACGTGTCGATGGCGACGCCGCGCCAACGCGCGACTTGGAAGTGGCCGAACTCATGCACGAACACCACGACGCTCAGAACCACGACGAAAGGAACCAGGTAGGTCAGGATGTTCTGCAGCAGGTCCAGCATTCGGTCGCTTCCTCCGCGCTTCTTCTACGGCTTGGAGCGCCTGCCAGCCTTAAGCCGCCGCTAGACTTCCCGCAATCCGTTGGGCGGCGCGCCGCGCCGCCTGATCCACCGCCGCCACTTCAGCGAACGAAGTGGGCGTTTTTGCGATGAGGCCCGGCTCTAGCGCCTCAAGCGCGCCCAACGCATCCTCGGCTATGCGGCAGATATCGAGGAAGCGGATTCGCCCGTCCAGGAAAGCCTCAACAGCCACTTCGTTGGCGGCGCTCAGAGCGGCCGCGGCTGCGGGCCCCGCTTTGAGGGCAGCGCGGCACAAGCCAAGCGCGGGAAACCGCTTCAAGTCGGGCGCCTCGAAGGTGAGCGTTCCAATTTCCGCCAGGTTCAAGCGAGCTGTGGAAACTGGGCTCCGGTCTGGCCAGGCGAGGGTGTGGGCTATGGGAATGCGCATGTCGGGCGCCGCCAACTGGGCCAGCACCGAACCGTCAACGTAATGCACCAGGCTGTGGATCGTGCTTTCGGGATGAACGACGATGTCAATCAAATCTGGTGATATGTTAAATAGATAGGACGCTTCTATGAGCTCCAGGCCCTTGTTCATAAGGGTCGCGCTATCGACGGAAATTTTGGGGCCCATGCTCCATTTTGGATGGGCGCACGCCTGGGCGGGGGTGACGAGCCCCATCGCCTCCAAACTGCTGGAGCGAAACGGTCCCCCCGAGGCGGTCAGAGTTAGGTGTTCGACGCGGTCTGGGTGGGTGAGCACCTGGAAGATGGCGTTGTGCTCGCTGTCCACAGGCAAAAGCCGTGCTCCGCTCGCGCGCGCCGCAGCCAGCATCAACGGACCCGCGCAAACTAGGCATTCCTTGTTGGCGATGGCGACAAGCGCACCGCGCCGGACGGCGGCCATTGTCGGCGCTAGACCAGCCGCGCCCACGATCGCGGACATGACCCAATCGGCTGGACGTGCGCCCGCTTCCGCCAGGGCCCCAGGTCCCGCCCCCACTTCGACCTCCAAGCCGGCCAACGCGCCACGCGCGGCGTCGAGGAGGCTTGCGTCGGCCAAGGCCGCAAAACGCGGCCTTAATCGACGGCAGGCGGCGACAAGGGCCTCGATGTTGCGTCCCGCTGTGACGGCCTCCACCGGGATCATTTGCCCTTGGGCGCGCAATTCCGCGATCACCTCGATCGTCGAAGCGCCCACCGATCCCGTTACTCCGAGGATCGAGACGGAGCGGCCGTCGGCGCTCATAGGCCGCTTCCAAACAGGAGCGCCGTCGCCCGTGGACCAAAGGCGAGGGCCGCACCGACCAGCAAGGTGGCGGCCATCAAGCTATCGATCCGATCGAGCACGCCGCCATGTCCGGGGATGATCCGGCTGGCGTCCTTCACGCCGAAACGGCGCTTGAGAAAGGATTCAAACAAATCGCCCATGAGCCCCGTGAACGCGATCAACGCGCCGATGATCAACCATGCCATGCGCAGGTCCGGCGGGGCTTGGAACAGATGGCCGCAGCCGAAGCCCGCGGCAGCACCGGCCAGCACCCCGGCGATAATACCAGACCAGGTTTTGTTCGGTGAGAGCCCGTGCGCCACTTTAGGGCCGCCCACCAATTTACCGCCGAAATACGCAAAGATGTCCGCTGACCAGATAATGCCGAACAGGGCGAGGATCGTCTCCAATCCCTCCGGCGCCCTATCGCGCAACCAGAGAAACAACGCAGGCGGCAACCCAATATAGAGCGCCCCGCCAGCCGTCTCGATCACCCCCGCGAGCGAGCGCCTGCGAAACGCTGACGCCGCCGCGCACGCCGCCAACCACGCCGCCGCATAGTCCAATCTTTGCCAACTCGAAAACATGACCGCGCCGAGTGAACCGGCGAGCACAAATAGCAACGCCGAATTCATCGCCTTGGGCTCGCTCATCCGCGCCCATTCGTAACTCATGACCACAACCGCCGCGCCGCACGCCGCCGCGAGCCAAGGTCCGCCGAACCAGGCGGCCGCGGCGCCTGCGCCGGCCAACACCAGTCCCGAGGCCACGCGCGCGCCCAGATCGGACCAATCCCCGCGTTCATGCGGCGCCGCCGGCTCAGAGGGGGTCAGGAACATGCCCTCCGAAGCGGCGTTCACGGCGCTGAAACTCAGCGATCGCGGATTCCAAAGCGGCCTTGTCGAAATCGGGCCACAGGACATCGACAAACACGAGCTCCGCGTAGGCCGCCTGCCACAACATGAAATTCGACAGACGATACTCGCCGGACGTTCTGATCAGCATATCGGGTGCGGGCAAATCGACCGTGTCCAGATAGCTCGCGAAACGTTCGGCATTGATGTCGGCGGCGCTGAATTTACCGACCGCCACGTCTTCGCATGCGCGCCGCGCGGCGCGCACGATCTCGTCCTGGCCGCCGTAATTGAAGGCGATGGTGAGGTTGAGCCTGTCGTTGCGACGGGTGCGAGCTTCGGCGTTGTCGATGATCTGGGTGATGTCGCTCTGGAGGCCATGGCGTTCGCCAATGACGCGCACGCGCACCCCTTCAGCGGTCAGTCGATCCAAATCTCGCGCAACAAAGAGGCGCAGGAGATCGAAGAGAGCGTTGACCTCCTCCACGGGCCGACGCCAGTTTTCGGTGGAGAAGCCGAACACAGTCAGGTAGCGCACCCCCAATTCACCGGCAGCTTCCACTGTGCGGCGGAGCGCCTCCACGCCTTCGGCATGCCCGAACGTGCGAGGCCGCCCACGCTGTTTCGCCCACCGACCATTGCCATCCATGATGATGGCGACATGGCGCGGAGCGGACGCGGCTTGGGGGTGGGGAACAGCGATCACCATGTTTGGGTAATCGGTGGAGACGCTTGCAAGAGGGCTAAAGACGGCTGCGAGGCGAGCCCCTTGCCTGCTTCACTCCTGTCGACAGCCTCACACCTGCATGATCTCCTCTTCCTTGTGGCGCACGGCATCGTCGACTTTCTTGACGTGATCGTCGGTTATTTTTTGCACGTCCTCGCCCAGGCGTTTATGCTCATCCTGGCTGATGGCGTGATCCTTCTCGAGTTTCTTTAGCTGGTCCATGGCGTCGCGGCGCACGTTGCGGACGGCGATACGCGCAGCCTCCGCGTATTTGCCCGCGACCTTCGCCAATTCCGCGCGCCGCTCGCCAGTCAACGGGGGGATGGGAATGCGGAGCGTCTGCCCATCGATGATCGGGTTGAGGCCAAGATTGGCGGATCGGATCGCCTTATCAACGGCGGACACAATGGCTTTGTCCCACACCTGAACCGAGAGCATCCGCGACTCAGGCACGTTGACCCCGGCGACTTGATTGAGCGGCGAGATCGAGCCGTAAGCATCGACTTGGATGGTATCGAGCAACGCCGCCGAAGCGCGCCCGGTGCGCAAGCCGCCAAACTCATGCGAGAGCGCAGCCAAGGCGCCGTCCATGCGCTTTTTGTAGTCGTCGAGTTTAAAGGAATCTGGTGCCGCCATCGCCTTCGTTCCGCTCGTTGAAGCCTAATCACTGATCGTTGTGCACACGCCGCGCCCGGCGATCACCTCGCCAAGCCCGCCGCGCTTGTGGATCGAGAACACCACAATGGGAATGCCGTTCTCGCGCATCAGGCTCACGGCGGATGCGTCCATCACCTTGAGATCGCGCGCCAGCACTTCGTGATAGCTCAGCCGCTCGTAACGCGTTGCGTCGGGATCCTTCTTGGGATCGGCGGTATAGACGCCATCGACTTGCGTGCCCTTGAGCAGCGCATCGCACCCCATTTCCGCGGCGCGCAAGGCGGCAGCAGTGTCCGTGGTGAAAAAGGGATTGCCGGTACCGGCGGCAAAAATGACAATTCGCCCCTTCTCCATGTGGCGCATGGCGCGGCGGCGGACATACGGTTCGCACACGGTCATCATCGGGATGGCGGAAAGCACGCGCGCCTGACCGCCCACGGCCTCGATGGCGTTTTGCATGGCGAGCGCATTCATCACCGTGGCCAGCATGCCCATATAATCAGCCGAGGCGCGTTCCATGCCCTTGGCCGCGCCCTGCATGCCGCGGAAAATGTTGCCGCCGCCGATAACGAGGCACATCTCGACGCCGCTGCTCGACGCCGCCTGAACTTCCTGGGCGATGCGTTCGCAGACGCCGATATCGATGCCGTATTGCCCCTCGCCCATTAGAGCTTCGCCGGAAATCTTCAGCAACACGCGTTTGTAGGGCCGCGCGGGCGCTGGCTTGGGCATGGATTCGGCGAGGCTCATCTGGGCTATCCTGGACTCACCATAACGCCACCGCCGCCGTCGGCGCAAAGGCTAACGGCGGCGGTTAGGTTTAGTCAGGCTTGCCGGTCAGCGCGGCGACCTCGGCGGCGAAATCGCCAGAGCGCTTTTCCACACCCTCGCCGACGCCAAAGCGGACGAAGCCCTTGATGGCGACCGGCGCTCCGGCGGCCTTGGCCACCTCGGCAACCGCAGCCTCGACCGTTTGTTCCGGGTTGAGCACAAACGCCTGCTTCAGCAGCACGGATTCCTCGAAGAATTTCCGCATCCGGCCTTCGAGCATCTTGTCCAGCACTTGCTGTGGCTTGCCTTGGGCTTTGGGGTCTTCCTTGATTTGTTCGAGCAGCACGGCCTTTTCGCGAGCGACACGCTCGGCGGGGATATCCGCCTCGGTGAGCGCCAGCGGGCTGGCCGAGGCGATATGCATCGCCACCTTCTTGCCGATGCTCTCAAGCGCGGCTTTGTCGCCCGTTGATTCGACCGCCACCAGTACGCCGATACGGCCAAGATTGTCCGCGCCTTCGACCTTGGCGTGAACATAGGACGCGATCACGCCGCTCTCGACGTTCAACCGCGCCGAACGGCGCAGCATGATATTCTCGCCGATCGTGCCGATGAGGCCGGTAATCTGATCGGCCACCGTGCCGGCATCGGATTTCGCGGCCAACAGGTGGTCATGGCTTTCCGCATGCACCGCCAACTTGGCATAGGACGCCGCGGCCTTCTGGAACTCGGCATTGCGCGCGACGAAATCTGTTTCCGAATTGAGTTCGATTACGGCGCCGACATTTCCGCTGACAAAAGCGGCAACGATGCCCTCAGCGGCGGCGCGCTCGGCCTTCTTGGCCGCCTTGGAAATGCCCTTGGCGCGCAGCCAATCGATCGCAGCCTCGACCTCGCCATTGGTTTCGGCGAGCGCCTTTTTGCAATCCATCATGCCGACGCCGGTTTTTTCGCGCAGGTCCTTGACCAGCGCAGCGGTNNCAGCTGGCTCCACCGGCGGGCGTGCCGAAGCGCCGATATCGACGCCCCCGCGCACTTGCGCCTCGGTCAACCCGTCGAGCACGGAATCGGCGATGAGGTCGCAATAAAGCTGGATCGCGCGCGCGGCGTCGTCGTTGCCGGGGATCGGATAGGTGACTTCATCCGGATCGCAATTGGAGTCGATAATCGCGACCACCGGGATGCCGAGCTTCTTGGCTTCCTTGATGGCGATCGCTTCCTTGTTGGTATCGACCACGAACATGATGTCGGGCACCCCGCCCATCGAGGCGATGCCGCCGAGCGAGCGATCGAGCTTGTCGCGCTCGCGCGTCAAGTTCAGCACTTCACGTTTTGTGAGGCCAATGCCGCCGCCAGCAATGATCTGTTCGACCTCGCGCAGCCGCGCGATCGATTTCGACACTGTTTGCCAATTGGTCATGGTGCCGCCGAGCCAGCGGGAATTGACGAAATATTGCGCGCAGCGTTGCGCCGAGGCCTTGATGTGATCAGCGGCTTGACGCTTGGTGCCGACAAACAGCACACGTCCGCCGCCGGCGGCGACTTCGCGCACCTTGAGCAGCGCCTGGTGCAGCAAGGGCACCGTCTGCGACAGGTCGAGAATATGGATGTTGGACTTTTCGCCAAAGATGAAGCGATCCATCTTTGGGTTCCAACGGTGGGTCTGGTGACCAAAATGCGCGCCAGCTTCCAAAAGCTGACGCATGCTGAATTCAGGCAGCGCCATGGGACTTTCCTTTTCCGGTTTGCCGCCGCGGGAGAGACCCAAGCTATCCTGGGACCGGATGGAGGGAACAGCCGCTTTCAGACCGCCCCGCCGCTCCCGCGTGCGAAGTGAGGGCCGGATATAGGGGACGGCAAAATCAGAAGCAAGCAGCTCCCTGCGAGAGCAGCCGCCAGCGACGAACTTACGGAGATGGGCTTTGCGCCGACTCGGCCGAACCCGGCGCCGGCGGTTCCGGCGGCAGAGCGGCGTCGATCGGGGTTTCTTCGATTGGCGCCTCGGGGGGACGCGGCCTATCCGCGTCCAAGGAGGCGGGCGCGAAGCGAGTTGCGATGTCGTAAAACGTGCGCACACGAGCCTCGCCTTCTCGCGGCGCGGCCCGCATGGCGCGGACTTCCTGTTCCGGCACAGGGACTTGCGTGTAGCCGTGCTCCTGATAGCAGGACTCATAGGCCGCGCGCATGGCTTGGCCTTGCGCGAGCCCCCTGGCCAAGCCGGCGCCGAAAGCGGCGCCGAGCGCTCCTGCCGTTCCCGACGATGGCGAAGAATAAGCACTCTGAGTTGGCACGCTATTTCGCGCGACGCGCGCTCGTTCGGAACATTGATCGGCGTCAGCCGAATATTCGTCAAAGCTGACGCCTGACCGCGCCCACATCATAGAGGGCCCAGAGCTGGCGCATCCAGTCAGCATCAGCGCCACCGCCATGCAAGCAACTCTCCCCATCGGACTCCTCCTTGCGACTGAACATTTAGCTCGCCGGGCGGACGCGCACAATTGGTCAGCGGCCAACTCACCGCTGCGCCGGCCCGATATCCCTGCCGCCGCGCGCAAGCGCCCTCGCATGACTTCGATTTGAGGGAACTTTGTCCGGTCGACTTTGACCCTTCTTGGGGCAGGCTCCCGACGGTGAGCGACCCCGGGGGCCGCGCAAGGGCCCTCGCCCGTTCCGCCGCTAGTGATGGATCGCGGCGAGTTCCGACTTGGAGCGCCTTACCGTCTCGTCGACGGATTGTAGCGATCCCGCAATCGGGTTTGGCGGGAGGTGAGCGACTGTTCGCGGCCTCCGATGAACACCGCTGTTGGTGCGCTTGTCACCTGGAGCGGATCGCCGTCCCAGATTACCACATCGGCCACATACCCGCGCTCAAGCCGGCCCAATTGGGCGCCTACACCGAAGATCTCAGCGGGGCCGCGCGACACCGCCGCGAACGCCGCTTCCCAGGGCAGGCCGTTGGCGACGGCATTGCCGGCCAGTTGCAACGCGAGCCGGGCTTGGTGCGCGTCGCCCGAGCCGGGGGCCGGCGCGATGGCGAAATGCACGCCGGCTTGGTTCAGCAGCGCCGCGTTGTCGAGCCGGGCCGAGAGCCGCTCAATCCTGTCTGGCAGGTTCGCGAGCGGATCGATCAAAACCGGGATGTCCGCGCGCGCGAGTTCAGCGGCGACCTGCCAGGCTTCCGCGCCGCCATGGATGGCGAAACGAAGGCTCGGGTTATCGCGCTTGAAGGCGATGATGCGGCGAATATCGGCGGCGCTTTCCGCGTGCGCCAGGAACATGCCCTGCCCGCGCGCAAACGGCGCGAGCGCCTGCGCATCGATTTCATTGAGCACCGCCCCGCCTTGGCCGCTGCGATAACGGCCCGGGTATTCACGTGCGTCACGCAGCGCCGCCTCGAACACTGGCCACAGCGCGGCGCGCGAACTGCCGGTACGGGTGGCGCCGGTTTCGCCCAATTCCACAACCATGAAGGCGCTCTGGCCAAACACGCTGTCGGCGCCGCCGCCGAGCGAGACGAGCGCGCCGCGCCCGCCGAACATGGTGGCGGTCTCCGAGGGCGCGATGGCCGCGCGGGTGACGCCTTCCATGCGCGTCACCGCAACCGCGGTTACCTCTGGATTGAACGCGCGACCCGCGTCAGCGGCGGCGGCGACCAGTTCGCCCTCAACGTCGGCGTCGTTGGGCGCACCCGAGCCCGAGATTTCGCTCAAACCAAGTTCGCTCATCGCCGCGAAAGCGCCGGGCGTGACGTATCGGCCTTGCGCTTCAACGACTCGCGCGCCGCGCGGCGCGGCGATGTCCGCGCCGATTGCGGAGATGCGGCCATCAACGATGAGCACGTCCCCGCCCGTGATGATTCCGGCGACGCTGTTGGTGACGACGCGCCCATCACGAATGAGCACGGTTTCCGCCGTCGCGGGAGCGGCGAGCATTGCGGCGAGCAAGAGCGCTGACAAGAACCTCATTGCGCGCGCTCCCGATAGGTTTGGCCAAGTTCGAAGTCGGACGCCGGCTCGCCGGGGCGCCCGCGTTCATAAATCAGCGCGCCATCCATGTAGACGCGCTCGGCCAATGCGTAGCTGGAGAGCGGATCGGCCGACCAGACCACGACGTCAGCGCGAAGGCCAGGAGTTAGCGTGCCGGTTTCAGCCTCGATGTGCAGAGCGCGGGCGGGATTGCGTGATAGCCACGTCCACGCTTGCGCGCGTGAAATGTTGAGGCCGGCGCGGTTGCCATCGGCGAGCGCCTTGGCCGCTTCCTGATTCAGGCGCTGGATGCCCACTTCGCTGTCGGAGTGGACAATGGCGCAGGCGCCGCCGGCATCGACGAAGGGAATGTTTTCGCGAATGCCGTCATAGGCTTCAATCTTGAAGCCCCACCAGTCGGCCCACATCGCCGCGCAAATGTTCTCGCGTGCCAGCAAATCTGGGATCTTGTAGGCTTCGACCGCGTGATGGAAGGCGGCGATGTGGAAGCCGAATTCATGCGAGACTTCGATGGCGTTGGCCATTTCGTCAGCGCGGTAGCAGTGCCATTGCAGCAGGATTTCGCCATTGAGGACGCCGGCGAGCGTTTCCAATTCCAAGTCGCGGTCGGGCGGGTCGCCCTCGCCGCTTTCGCGCTGGGCTTGGACGCGGCGATTATATTCCCGCGCGTGCGAGAAGGCTTCGCGGTACCCGGCGACAACGCCCATGCCGGTCGCGGGAGAGGAATTGCGTTCGCCATAGACGCGCGCGGGGTTTTCTCCGCACGCCATCTTGAGGCTTTGCAGCGCCCCGGGAAACTTCATCTCCTGGACAGTGCGCGCACCCAAAACCGGGCGCAGCGTCACGCCGCGTCCGCCGAACAGATTACCGGAGCCTGGCAGGATGTGCAGCGTAGTGATGCCGCCGGCGACGGCGCGGCCAAAGCCGGGGTCCATCGGCCACACCGAATGCTCAGCCCAGACTTCCGCGGTGTTGGGCTGCGTGAGCTCGTTACCGTCGGATGTCGCATCGAGACCAGGGGAGGGATAAACGCCCAGGTGCGAGTGCACATCGATAATGCCTGGCGTCACGAACTTGCCAGCGCCGTCGATAATGCTCGCGCCCTCGGGGGCCGTGAGCGCCTGGCCAACAGAAACAATGCGTCCGTCCCGCATCAGCACGTCGGCATTCGCGAACTCCGCGCCGGCGCCGTCGAGCACGGTGGCTCCGCGGATCAGCGTCGGGCCGGAGGGGCGCGGCGTATAGGTTGACGCGTACGCATTTGCCGCCACAGGGGGGTCTTCACTTGGCGTGGAAGCGCAGGCAGCAAGGCCAAAACTCGCAGCCAAGGCGATAACGGAATGCAGTCGCAAGCGCATAAGCTCCCCCTGAAGACCTGGCATCTGAGCCGTTCGCCGGAGCGAGACAAGTCCATGCACGCCTTTCGGGAGAATTCCGCGACGAATGGAAACCCGACGTCAGATCACGCGCTCGACCCCGCGAGCCGCCTTGAGCGCCGCCCGCGCGGCGGGGCTAGCCGAGACCTGCGCATTGGCTTTCAGTTCGATCTCGCGTCCATCTTTCAAGTGCAGCACCAAACGCAGCGGCCGCGCTTCGCCGGCGACGGCCTTGGGCAAGGCGGCCAGCGTCTGCGCCAGCATTTCTAGCGGCGCGCCCTCCTTAACGATGATGCGCAAATCCTCGGTCGTGCGCGCTTCGGCCGCCTCCACCGGCTCAAAGGTATCACCGGCGAGCTTCAAATCACCGTCGCGCCAGCGCACGCGCCCGCGAAACACAAACGCCTTGCCCACCTCCAGCGCATCACGGGCGGCCTCGACCTGCTCGGGCATCACCAAAGCCTCGAAATCGCCGGTGGGATCGGACATAGAAATGTAAGCCAACGTCCCGCCCGACATCGCAGGACGATATTGAATGCGGCGAACGACGCCCGCCATCGGGTACGAGCGCGGCTCGGTTTCACCCTCCTCCAGGATATCGGCGAAGCTCGCATAGCGATCGCCCGCCTCGACGAAGAAATCCGAAAGCGGATGTCCCGAGAGATAAAAGCCAACGCTCTCGCGCTCAGCGTCGAGCCGATCCTGCGCTGACCATGCCGGCGCCTTGGGAAACACCGGGCGCGCGCTTGGTTCTTCGGCGCCAAACAGGCTTGTTTGCGCGCTAGCACGTTCCTCTGCGACGCGCTGCGCATAAGCCGCGACCGTCTCGCACCCGGCCAGCGCGCGTGCGCGGTCCGGCTCGATCGCATCGAACGCGCCGGCCTTGGCCAAATTTTCGAGCTGCCGCCGGTTCATCGCCTTCGCATCGACGCGTTCGGCGAAATCGTAGAGCGCCTTGAACGGCCCATGCGCTTTACGCTCGTTCGCCAGTGTCTCCATTGCCACGAGCCCGACATTGCGTATCGCGCCCAGCGCGTAGCGGATGGCGACGCCATCGTCGGTGGGTTCGACACTGAAATCGGCTTCCGATGCGTTGAGGTCAGGCGGCAACACGGTAACGCCCATGCGCCGCGCATCCTGGTGGAAGCTTGCCAGCTTGTCGGAATTCGACAGGTCGAGGCTCATTGAGGCGGCGATGAAATCAACCGGGTAATGCGCCTTCAGATACGCCGTCTGGTAAGCGACGACGGCGTACGCGGCGGCGTGCGACTTGTTGAACCCATATCCCGCGAACTCTTCCACCAGATCAAAAATGTGCGAAGCGAGGCCTTCGCTCACACCGCGTTCCTTGGCGCCGTCGATAAAGCGAGACTTCTGTTTAGCCATCTCGGCGGGCTGTTTCTTGCCCATGGCGCGGCGCAGCAGGTCCGCTTCACCCAGGCTATAACCGGAGAGCACCTGTGCGATTTGCATCACCTGCTCTTGGTAGACGATAACGCCGTAGGTTTCCTCCAGAATGGGTTTCAGCGTCGGGTGCAAATAGTCCGCTTGCTCGCGCCCGTGCTTCACGTTCGCAAAGCGGTCAATGTTTTTCATCGGACCTGGCCGGTAGAGCGAAATGAGCGCGATGACATCCTCAAGAGTGGTCGGCTTCACCTTGCGCAACGTGTCACGCATGCCTTGGCCTTCAAGCTGGAACACACCGAAGGTGAGGCCGGATTGCATCAGTTCATATGTTCGGGGATCATCGTATCCGGTGTCGTCGAGATCGACTTCAATGTCGCGTTGCTTCAGGAACTTCACCGTGCGGTCGATCACGGTCAGCGTCTTGAGACCAAGGAAATCGAACTTCACCAAGCCCGCCGCCTCGACCCATTTCATGCTGAACTGGGTGGCCGGCAGGTAGGCGCGCGGATCACGATAAAGCGCGACCAGTTCGATCAATGGGCGATCGCCGATGACAACGCCGGCGGCATGGGTTGAGGCGTTGCGATAGAGCCCTTCCAGTTGCAGCGCCACATCGATCAAGGCGCGCACTTCGGGCTCCTGCTCGCGCGCTTGCTTGAGCTTTGGCTCGATGTCGAGCGCTTCCTTCAGTGTCACCGGGTTGGCGGGATTGGCGGGGACAAGCTTGGCCAGCCGATCGACTTGCCCGAACGGCAATTGCATCACCCGCCCGACATCGCGCAGCACAGCGCGCGCCTGCAAGGTGCCAAAGGTGATGATGTGCGCAACGCGATCTTCGCCGTACTTGTTCTTGACGTAATCGATAACTTCGCCGCGGCGTTCTTGACAAAAATCGATATCGAAATCCGGCATCGACACGCGTTCAGGATTCAAGAAGCGCTCAAACAGAAGGCCGAAGCGTAGCGGGTCAAGATCGGTAATGGTCAGCGCCCAGGCGACCACCGATCCCGCGCCCGATCCGCGCCCCGGCCCCACGGGAATGCCTTGCGTCTTGGCCCATTTGATGAAGTCGGCGACTATCAGAAAGTAACCCGGAAATTCCATCTGGGTGATGACGCCCAATTCGTAGGCGAGGCGTTTCTTGTAGTCCTCTTCGGGTGCGGCGATCCGATCGCCCAGCGCTTTCAACCTTGCCTTGAGCCCCGCCTCCGCCTGCGCCTTCAATTCCCCCGGTTCGTCGCGGCCTCTTTTGGTGTCAAAGCGCGGCAGGATGGGTTTGCGCGTCTCAACCCGAAAAGCGCAGCGGCGCGCGACCTCGACCGTGTTCGCCACCGCTTCCGGTAAATCGGCGAACAGCTCCGTCATGGCGGCGGCGCTTTTAAAATAGTGCTCCTCGCCGACGCGCGGGCGATCCTCCTCGCCGAGATAGGACGAGGCGGCGATACACATCAACGCGTCGTGGGCGCGGTGGCCGCTACGGGCCTCAAAACGGATGTCGTTGGCGGCGACCAACGGTAAACCGAGCCTGTAGGCGAAATCGATCAACGCGCCTTCCGTCTCGGCCTCCGCGCGCTCGCCGTGACGATGAAGCTCTACGTAGAGCCGTCGTTCAAATATTGCGGCGAGGCGTTTGAGCACGCTCTCAGCCAAATCCAACTTGTCCTCGGCGATGAGCGAAGCGAGCAAACCCTCGCCGCCGCCAGTGAGAGCTATGAGGCCCTCATGGTTGGCGCACACGCGTTCCAGCGCGACATGAGGATCGCCGTGCGATTCTGGATCGAGATAGGCGGCGCTCGAAAGCCGCATCAGGTTGGAATAGCCCGCGGATGTCTGCGCCAGCAAAACGAGCGCGCCCGAGGCGCCCGCGTCATCGCGCACCTCCAGTGTCAGCCCGACAATAGGCTGTATCCCCACCTGAGCCGCCGCCTCGGAAAACTCCAAGGCGCCGCACAGATTGTTGGAATCGGTCAGTCCCAGAGCCGGCATGGCGTGCTTTGCCGCAAGCTTAGCTAGATCCTTCACCTGGACCGCGCTTTGCAGCAGCGAATACGCGGAGCGCGCGCGCAGGTGGATGAAGGCCTGAGTCAAAGTGATTCTCCTCGGGCTCAAGATAGGCGTTCGCTAACGCTGGCGCACCAGCTTGCCGTGGTCGAGCGCCATCACCCGGTCCATGTATTTGGCGAGTTCGAGGTTGTGGGTGGCGATAAGCGCGGCGGCGCCTTCCTTTCGAACAAGGTCTGACAGCGCGCCGAACACTATTGTGGACGTGTCGGGGTCCAGGTTTCCGGTGGGCTCGTCCGCCAGGATCAGAAGCGGATTGTTGACCATGGCGCGGGCGATTGCGACGCGCTGTTGCTCGCCGCCGGATAGTTGCGCCGGCTGGTGTCGCACGCGGTTTGCCAGCCCCATGATCCCGAGAAGCCGTTCGGCCTCCGCCAACGCCTCGCGCCGGGGGCGCCCAGCAATCAAGGCTGGCAGAGCTACATTGTGCAGCGCATCGAATTCGGGGAGCAGGTGGTGAAACTGGTACACAAAGCCAATGCGATTGCGCCGAATCTCCGTGCGCGCGTCGTCGCCCAGGGACCAGCCTGAGACACCCGCGATGCGGACATCGCCGCCAGACGGTCGCTCCAACATACCCGCCGCATGCAGCAGCGACGATTTCCCTGAACCCGACGGCCCAATGAGGCCCACAATCTCGCCCGGCGCGATCTCTAGATCGACGCCGTCGAGCACGGTAAGTTCGCTTTCGCCAGATTTATAGCGCCGTGTGATGCCCGCCAAGCGGAGCACGGGTGCGGCGGCGGTTGCCTCACTCATAACGCAGCGCCTCTACCGGATCGAACCGCGCCGCCCACGCCGACGTTAAGAACGTCGAAGCGAACGTCACCAAAATCGTGAAGAGCGAGATCAAAGCGACCTCTCCCCATTCCACTTTCGCGGGCAGCGTCTCCAACGAATAAACCGTCCCCGGGAAGAGATCGAAGCCGGTGACGCTTTGGATGAAGTTCTGGATCAATTCAATATTGAGGCAAAATCCGATTCCAGCGAGCAAGCCGAACATCAATCCGATCAAGCCCAGTGACGCACTCGCCATGAAGAATATCCGCATGATCGCGCCCTTGGTCGCGCCCATGGTGCGCAAGATAGCGATGTCGCGGCTCTTGTTCTTCACCAGCATGATCAGCCCGGTGACGATATTCAGCGCCGCGATCGCCACCAGGATCATCAAAATCAGCCGCATCACGTTGCGTTCAACCACCAACGCGTCGGAAAGGCCTTGGCTCTTGGCCTCCCAATTGTAGATCGTCACGTTCGGGCCCAAGCGCGAACGCAGTTCCATCATCATCGGAAGGGTGCGGTCGGGGTCGCGAATGCGGATTTCCAACTCATCGGCGCCGTCACCGCGCCCAAACAAGATTTGCGCCTGTTCCAGCGGCATGTAGATGAGGCCGGAATCAAACTCCGCCATGCCGACGCTGAACACGCCGCCGATCAGAAACGATTTGCGGCGCGGCGTCAGCCCAAACGGCGTGACCGCGCCTTGCGGCGACAGCACCGAGATCGCCATTCCCTCGACTACGCCGAGCGAAGCCGCCAAACGGTCACCAATCAGGATCGTCGGTGACTCGATGCCTTCAAACCCTTCGAGACCGCCGCCGGGACGTATGCTGCCGGCGACAATCGGCAGGCCCTGCAATTGCGCACGCGGAATGCCGCGCACAATAACCCCCGCCGCCAGGCCATCCGAACTAGCCAACGCCTGGGCATTGATAGTGGGCGTCACGTGGACGACATCGGGCGTCTCGCGCACCAATTGCGCAAGGCGGTCAATCTCCGGACCCGGCATGCTGCGCGTATCGATGTAGACGTGACCGTTCACGCCAAGGATCCGCGATAGCAGCGTCTCCCTGAATCCGTTCATCACCGACATGGTGATGATCAGCGCCATCACCGCGAGAGCGATGGCGACAACGGAGATCACGGAAATCAGGGCGACGCCGCCATATTGGCGTTTGGCGCGCAGATAGCGCCCCGCGAGCATGCGTTCGAACAGGCCAAACGGTTGAGCGCGACCGGTCATCAATAGGCCCGCGCGATAAGGATTTCTTCCACGCCGGGCGATCCGGTGAAGATGCATTTGCCGAACGAGGCGGGCTGATCGCGTGGGGCGTTGCGAATGGTCAGCTTCAGCGCTTTCAATTGCTTGCCCACCTCTTCAAGCGCCGCGCCCGAGGGCCGCGCCCAGGCGACGCGAGCCCAACCCTTGAACTCGCCCTCATTGTCCTCGCTTCCATAATAGCGCTCAATGTCCGCAAACGTCTTGAGGCCACCGCGAATGTTGGCGTCAAGGCGGGCTTTGGCGTCCACGAACATCTCACGCTGAGCCCGCTCCAGCAGCGCTGGCGCCTGCGCGATGAAATCAGCGCGCGCCACGGAGTGTGATTTGATCTTGTCGCCGTCGCGCAGCGCATTGCGCTTGATGAAGGTGATTTGGCCCGCCGCCGCGTCGCGCGGACCTATCTCGCATATAAGCGGCGCACCGCGGCGCACCCAATCCCAGCGTTTGTCGGCGGGGCGGGCGTCTTTCACATCGACAAATGCGCGCACCGGCGCGCCAAAGGCGCTTCCCGCGCCAAGGTCAGCGGCAAGCGAGACGCAATAATCCATGAGCGCGGCATCCTCGGGCTTTCCGCGCAGCATTGGCACGATGACGATTTGGCGTGGCGCGATGGCGGGCGGCGTGCGCAGGCCGTCATCATCGCCGTGGGTCATGATCACGCCGCCAATGAGCCGCGTGGACACCCCCCATGACGTCGTATGCGCAAGCGCCTGAGCGCCGTCCTTGTCCTGGTAGCGGATATCTTGCGCTTCGGCGAAGTGAGTGCCTAGATAATGCGAGGTGCCGGCCTGCAGCGCCTTGCCATCCTGCATCATCGCCTCGATCGAAAACGTGCTGACCGCGCCAGGGAAGCGCTCGTTCTCCGGCTTTTCGCCGGCAACAACCGGAAGCGCCAAAAAATCCTCGGCGAAGCTTTTGTACATATCAAGGATGAAGAGCGTCTCCTCCATGGCGCCGGCTCCATCGGCATGGGCGGTGTGCCCCTCTTGCCAGAGAAACTCCGCCGTACGCAGGAACATGCGCGTGCGCATCTCCCAACGCATGATGTTGGCCCATTGGTTGAGCTTCAACGGCAAGTCGCGGTACGATTTGATCCAGCGGCTGAACGCATCGCCGATAATGGTTTCCGAAGTGGGGCGGATGATCAGCGGTTCGGCCAACTCCGCGTCCGGGTCGGGCTTCAGAACGCCGTCCACCGCTTTCAGGCGATGATGCGTGACCACCGCCATTTCCTTGGCGAAACCCTCGACGTGCTCAGCCTCCTTGGCGATGAAGCTGAGCGGAATCAGCAGCGGGAAGTAATAGTTCTCATGGCCGCTGGCTTTGATGCGGGCGTCGAGTTCGCCCACCATGCGCTCCCAAATCCCCATGCCCCACGGCTTGATGATCATGCACCCGCGCGTGGGGGACAGCTCCGCCAGGTCGGCCTCGCGGACGACGGCCTGGTACCATTCCGGGAAATCCTCGGCGCGTGTGACTTTAAGCGCATGCATAGGGGTCGCGTGTCCTTTCCGGCGGGTCTGGATAGACTGTGCCGGGCGATCGGGCAATTCGGCGACTTAACCGCGCATCTCGAACAAATCGATTGAGATCGCCCAGGCTACAAAGAGCCACAAAGGCGCCGCGATTGCCGCCGCCAGGAGCGCCTTGAACCCCAGCCGATGCGCCCTGGGCGCACCCTGCTCCATCCCAGGCGCCACTTGCTCGCCTGCCTCGTGAGCGCTTTGCGCGCCGATTGGCAGGGTGACAAAGAACGCCAGCCACCAAAGGATGATGTAGATCGCGAGCCCCAGAAACAAATTCATGCATGCGCCTTCGCTGGGCTTTCCATCAGCTCAATCAGAACGCCGTTGGAATTTCTTGGGTGTACGAAAATGATCAGCGTTCCATGCGCGCCAATGCGCGGCTCGTTCAGGATCGTGGCGCCCTTCGCGGCCAATTCGTCACGCGCCTTGTAGATGTCGTTCACCTCAAAGCAGACATGGTGCTGGCCGCCCTTGGGGTTGCGTTCGAGGAATCCAAGGATCGGCGAATGCTCCCCCAGCGGCTCAATAAGCTCGACCTGGCTGTTGGCGAAATTGACAAAGCAGAACCTCACGCCTTGCTCGGGCAAATCACGAGTGTCGGTGATGTCGCTGTCGGGCACGCCGTAGAGGTCGCGGTAGGTGGCTTTCGCGGCCTCGATAGAGGGCGTCGCGATGCCCACGTGATTGAGTCTGCCGAGCATGACGCCACCTCCAAGTCCAAGGCGCTTCCGGTTTAAACGCGCAAGACCATTACATCGATCAACGGGCGCTTGCGCCAGAGCCTATCGGCGGCCTTGCGCACGGCGCGCATGACCGCCGCCTCCACCGCCTCGTCCTCGTCGCGCTCGTCGTGGCTAAGCTTTGTGAACGCCGCCTCTGCCGTGCGTTCGAGCTCTTCGAGCGCCAGATCCATTTCTTCCTCGTCAAACAAGGCGAGACCGCGCACGGACACTTTGGGGCCCGAGACGATGGCGTTTTTCTTGCCGCTTATGGCAAAAGTCACGTT
>CXWL01040706.1_pt1 | contig 28109 bp, 21 predicted proteins | sample 590931 | NCBI WGS metagenome assembly CXWL01 (sample SAMEA3498368, study PRJEB10139) | groundwater metagenome | biome: water well; material: biofilm material | place: Germany | collected 2015-04-27 | reverse complement strand
TTCGGTGATGATGTAGGGCGGCATGAAATATACCGTTTTACCCATCGGGCGCAACAACAATTCATGCTGTAAGCCGAGCGTGAAACAGCGCTGCGCGAAATCCGCGTGCGGCGTTTCCACCTCGAACGCCCAGACCATGCCGGTATTGCGGAAGTTCCTCACTTTGGCGTGTTCGCGCAACGGTTTGGCGATGCGGTTGAAGAAAGCTGCCTTGCTGCGGTTGGATTCCAGCACATCGTCCTGCGCGAAGATGTTCAGCGTGGCAAGTGCAGCGCGGCAGGCCAGCGGGTTGCCGGTGTAGGAATGCGAATGCAGAAAACCGCGCGCGGTTTCATCAGCATAGAAGGCCTGATAAATGTTGTCCGTGGCCATCACCACCGACAACGGCAGGTAGCCGCCGGTGATGCCTTTGGAAAGAAGCAGGAAATCCGGGGTGATGTTCGCCTGCTCGCACGCGAACATTGTCCCGGTTCGACCCATGCCCACCGCGATCTCATCCGCGATGAGATGCACTCCGTATTGCGAACACAACTCGCGCGCCCGTTTCAGATAGGCTGGGTGATACATCGCCATGCCCGCCGCACCCTGTACCAATGGCTCGATGATGAACGCGGCAAGTTGTGCGTGATGTTGTTGCAGATGTGCCTCGAGAGCCTCTGCGCAACGCAGGGCAAAATTCTCTGCGCTTTCTTCCGCATTGGCTTTACACCAATCCGGGCTGGGCACGGTGGCATTTTGTTTGATAAGTGCACCATAAGCATCGCGGAACAGCGCCACGTCGGTGACCGACAGCGCGCCCAGAGTCTCGCCGTGGTAGCTATTCTGCAGGCTGATGAATTGTGCTTTCTGCGGCTTGCCGCTGTTGCGCCAATAGTGCGCGCTCATCTTTAAGGCGATCTCGGTGGCCGATGCGCCGTCCGAGCCGTAAAAGCAATGTCCCAGTCCGGCGGGGGCGAGTTCGCGCAGTCTTTCCGATAATTGCACCACTGGTTCATGGGTAAAGCCAGCCAACATCACATGTTCTAGTTTGCCGAGCTGGTCGGTGAGGGCGGCATTGATGCGCGGATTGCAATGCCCAAACAGATTCACCCACCAGGAGCTCACCGTGTCCAGATAACGCTTGCCGTCAAAGTCGTACAGCCAAATACCCTCACCGCGCGCGATGGGAATCAGCGGTAATGTTTCGTGCCGTTTCATCTGGGTGCAGGGGTGCCACACGGCGGACAGGCTACGGGAGAGGAGATCAGTGTTGGAGGGCATGCGCGGAATCATAACGGAGTTTTCCAGTGGCGTAAGATATGTGCGTCGAAATCATTTCGGGGAGAAAGTCATGCGTATCTTGATCACAGGCGGGACAGGGCTGATCGGAAGTCATCTGTGCAAGGCACTGCTGGCGGAAGGGCATCAAATTGCCGTATTGAGCCGTCATCCGGAAACGGTAAGTGCCAAATGTGGCGCAACTGTGCAGGCGATGGCGTCGTTGGACGAGTGGCGGCCGGGGCAGGTTTTTGATGCGGTCATCAATTTGGCAGGCGAACCCATAGTGGATTTCCGCTGGTCGGCGCAGCGCAAGCAGGTATTGTGGGACAGTCGCGTGACGCTGACCGAGAAACTGGTGCAGCGCATCGCTGACGCCGTGCAAAAACCAACCGTGATGTTGAGCGGGTCGGCTGTCGGCTATTACGGCAATCGTGGCGACACTGAACTGGATGAAATGGCAGGTGCAGGGAACGATTTCGCGGCCAACCTGTGTAAAGCATGGGAAGGCGCCGCACTTGCGGCAGAGAAGTATGGAGTGCGTGTGTGCCTGCTGCGTACCGGGCTGATATTAAGCAAGAACGGCGGCTTGCTGGGGCGCATGCTGCCGCCCTTCAGGCTCGGTTTGGGTGCGCGTCTGGGTGACGGCAAACAATGGATGAGCTGGGTGCATATAGATGATTATGTGGCAATGGTGCTGTTCCTGTTGAGCGACGAGCAGATGCACGGCCCATACAATATGACTGCACCGCATCCGGTGACCAACGCAGAGTTCACTCGAGCATTGGCACACTCTCTTCATCGTCCGGTATATTTCATCGCGCCGGGAATGGTGTTGAAGTTGGGCATGGGCGAGCGCGCTTGCCTGCTGCTGGAAGGGCAACGTGTGCTACCGAAAAAGTTAAAAGCATCGGGACGGCAATTTGTGTTCGGGGAACTTGAAAGCGCATTGCACGATTTGCTGGATTGACCGGTCAATACCCCCTGTAAAAGAAAAATCCTTAATGGCACTTGAAATCGGGCGGTGCTACCCCTATTATTGGCAGTCGCTGACGGAGAGTGCTAACTTTTCGTCGTCGCAAACAATCAACTCACTGAATTTAGGAGAAATAAGCATGAAGATTCGTCCCTTGCATGACCGTGTCATCGTTAAGCGCTTGGAAGAAGAACGCAAAACCGCATCCGGCATCGTGATTCCCGACGCTGCAGCAGAGAAGCCTGATCAAGGCGAGATCGTTGCCGTCGGTAACGGCAAAATTGGCGATGACGGCAAAGTGCGTCCGATGAACGTGAAAGTCGGCGATAAAGTGTTGTTCGGCAAATATTCCGGTCAGGCATTCAAGATGGATGGTCAGGAACTGCTGACTATGCGCGAAGACGACATCATTGGCGTAGTTGAAGCCTAAGCAATTTACGAATTTCAGGAGATATAAACATGGCAGCTAAAGACGTTAAATTTCATGATGCCGCACGTGCCAAGATGGTCGTGGGGGTCAATATTCTGGCCGATGCAGTCAAGGTGACTCTGGGCCCCAAGGGTCGCAACGTCGTGTTGGATCGCTCTTATGGCGCTCCCACCATCACCAAGGACGGTGTGTCTGTCGCCAAAGAGATCGAACTGAAAGACAAGTTCGAAAACATGGGCGCACAAATGGTGAAAGAAGTCGCTTCCAAGACTTCCGATGTGGCCGGTGACGGTACCACCACCGCAACCGTCCTGGCGCAATCCATCGTGCAGGAAGGCATGAAGTTCGTGGCCGCCGGCATGAACCCGATGGACTTGAAGCGCGGCATCGACAAGGCAGTGATTACCGCCGTGGGAGAGTTGAAGAAACTGTCCAAGCCATGCACCACCAGCAAAGAAATCGCCCAGGTAGGATCCATTTCTGCCAACTCTGATGCCAACATCGGCAAGATTATTGCCGACGCGATGGATAAGGTTGGCAAGGAAGGCGTTATCACTGTTGAAGACGGCAAGTCCCTCGACAGCGAACTCGAAGTGGTCGAGGGCATGCAGTTTGACCGTGGCTATCTGTCGCCTTACTTCATCAACAATCCCGACAAGCAGATCGCTGCGATGGAGAACGCCTTCATCCTGTTGCATGACAAGAAGGTTTCCAATATTCGCGACCTGCTCCCGTTATTGGAGCAAGTCGCCAAGGCCGGACGTCCGTTGCTGATTATCGCCGAAGATGTGGATGGCGAAGCGCTGGCTACACTGGTGGTGAACAACATTCGCGGCATCCTGAAGACCGTGGCGGTCAAGGCTCCGGGCTTCGGCGACCGCCGCAAAGCGATGCTGGAAGACATCGCCATTCTGACCGGCGGTACCGTGATCGCCGAAGAAGTTGGTCTGTCTCTGGAGAAAGCCACGCTGGCCGAACTGGGTCAAGCCAAGCGCATCGAAGTGGGCAAGGAAGACACTATCATCATCGACGGCGCAGGCAAGGAAGATGCGATCAAGGGCCGTATCAGCCAGATCAACAAGCAAGCCGAAGAATCCACCAGCGATTACGATAAAGAAAAGCTGCAGGAGCGTAAAGCCAAACTGGCTGGCGGCGTTGCCGTGATCAAGGTGGGTGCTGCCACCGAAGTGGAAATGAAAGAGAAAAAAGCACGTATCGAAGATGCATTGCACGCTACCCGTGCTGCCTGGGAAGAAGGCATCGTTCCCGGCGGCGGTGTGGCGCTGCTGCGCGCCAAGGTGGCAGTGGCCGGTCTCAAGGGCGACAACCATGATCAGGACGCCGGCATCACCATCGTGTTGCGTGCCATGGAGTCCCCGTTGCGTGCCATTGTGTCCAACGCCGGCGACGAGCCATCCGTAGTAGTGAACAAGGTGCTGGAGAACAAGGGCAGCTTCGGTTACAACGCGGCCACGGGCGAGTATGGCGATATGCTGGCAATGGGTGTAGTCGATCCGACCAAGGTGACGCGCGTCGCATTGCAAAACGCAGCCTCCATCGCCGGACTGATGCTGACCACTGCTTGCATGGTGGCTGAATTGCCGGAAGACAAACCGGCCGGTGGCATGGGTGGCGGTGATATGGGCGGCATGGGTGGTATGGGCGGCATGATGTAATTGGCCCCAATTGCGAAACCGCTCACCACGGTTCGGCAAGCTGAAATCGGCTTTATGAAGCAAAGACACATAGACATCAAATAGATAACCCCTAAAATTCATCATGATGAATTTTAGGGGTTTTTCAATGGGAACGTCAGTTTATACGTCACTGCTAACAAAGGACTACAAACGGAAGTTAGGTGAGATTAAAGGAATGCGCAAGGAATTGCGCGACATGGTTCACCTTGTACTAACCAAAGAACAAGAACTTAAGGCCATCGGTATTGTTCTTCGAACAAAAGAGCCTTCATTAGATCTGAATACCATCAAATCAAATGCCACCGTCCCTAAGGTGCTTGGCCTTAAGTGGAACCAGCAGACAACATTGATACTCAATTTGTTAAGGACATCGGCAAAAAAGGTGCATATACAAGATATCGTCGAGCACGTAATTACCCAAGGGGAAATTGAGATAGAAAATCGCAGGGCGCGCACGGTCGTGAAGGTATGCGTAAGAGACACCCTCAAAAGATTGTGCAACAAAGGAACAATAATCCACTGCTACGATGGAACACCTGAAACGGAAGGTTTCTGGTCCTTACGTGGCAGCAAATAGTGTGTCTTCCGTTCGATGGTTTCCTTGGAAATACTTCGACCAATACTTTGATTGCCCAGTTGTAAGGCATTTTCTGATCAGGTCTTCAAATCTCCAGGAAAATGATTTCCGCCTGTTGTCTTCCTGCCAGGCCATCTCATTCGAATAGAAAAGTAAATATTTCGGGGCGCATTTATGTATATGGCCAAATAGTTTTCGATTTCGATTGAAGAATGATTCGGCTTGGTTTTCATTATATCCCTCAGGAGAACTAAAATGCTCTTGGTGATTCACCTGGTGCAGTTCGTACTCCGCTGCCAAATGGGTATAGCACATATGTTCATCTGTATAAATCGTTGAACCAAGCTCCACATATTTGTGGACTAACGCTCGGATATCAGCTTCATTTTCATATTTGATGACTTCAACGATTGTGCGAACTGCTCCATGTTCTTTGGGACCCCGCTGCCTTAACACAATAACTGCGCGCTTATTAGGATTCATATTACGCAACAAGCGTCGATCCACTCGATCTTTACGATTGTTCTTTGGGCGCACGTAATAGTGAAAATAGCACCCATCAATCTCTACCTCACCGCTCAATTTCGTAACGTCTCGAGTTTCAAAGAGTGCTTCACGAAGCTTGTGGTTAAAAACCAGAATGGGCGTATACCGCACGCCGATATTTTGAGCATTCCTCAATGCTGCTGCACCTTCAACACCATTAACAAGCAAGGCTGCCGCATACAAAATATCGCGTAATGGCTTCTTGTGATAAGCGAACTTCGTGCCGGATGTAATCGAGAAGGATTTTCCGCAACCATTTTCAGCACATCGATATTGCTTGCGCGATTTAATAAAGTGATGCTTTCGGAATGATTCACATTCTGGACACGCCTGTTTATCGGACGATCCCCACCGTAAGCTATGCATCAACTTGTAAGCCTGCTCTTCGGAAAATCTGGCAATCTTTAATGCCGAGTGAACGCCAATTGCTGCAGGCGACAAATGAAAAAGTTCCGCCATTGATTAACCCCTTAAAGGAGCCAATCCAAAGATAAAGCTAGGCCAATGGCATCGGGCGATAAAACCCGATCCCGCTGTTTTCAAGCGGAACATTTACGCGCGCACCTTGACAAAGACTCAGCACGCGCCTAAAGTTCGAACCGTTCGCGCGATCAAACCGAACGGTATTTAAAAAGAGCTACGGATCCCCATCTGTGGCTCTTTTGCTATCCACCTTACTATTTCATTGATTGGTTTCCAGCTTCGTTACAAATAGCTCTGTGCAACCAGAGCCTCCTAATGCACACCGGGATGTCTGGCATGCAAATCTCATTTCTTTTTCGTTCTTCTGAACGATTCAGGCAATTCAATTGAGCTAGGCTCTCCTGCTTTGGCGCGGCATTCGACAAGCCATACGGCAACGTCACTTGTAAGTGCATGACGGCCTTTTCTGCCTTCAATAAAAAAAGTTGTAAGCGTGAGCGTTCCTCTAGCTATAGATTGCTTGAATGCAGATAGTGTGTGGTATCCGAGTACGTGCCACAGAGTCTTTCCTCCAATTACTTCTCCATACTTTTGTGCCAGCTCACTTGTCAGATCCTCAAGTAAAATGTTTTTGGTATCCATTCTTCATCACCCGTTCAGAGATAATCATCATTTGTATCGCATTGTCTTTGTTCTGACTTTGATTAACCATGGGGTTATATGAAAAATCTTTCTCACCCCACAATTGCAGGATTTTGTATGAAATATGAAAGAAAACTTCCAGATGGAAAATCAAGGGGGAGAAAAAACAAAACACCTGTTGACCGATTTCAAACTATGGCTTGGTACAACAGTCTGGTCTATATTTTGGAGACACCAACACCCAATGCTTTGGAAGTACTTGTCGAGAGAGTTAAGAAGCGCCAAACGAAATTCCTCGAAAAGAAGTCAGTTGAGATAACAACCCCAAAGACAACTAAGCTGCGTGGAGAATCCAAGAAGGACGATAGAACCCGCGCATTTGATGATTATCGGACAGGGGAAGTCTCACCATCAGATGGGCTTCGGAAAGAAAAACTAAGCAGTGTTATGGCAGCTGAAATATTGGTTCCAGAATCAGGCGAAGTTTTCCGGCACCTTCTATGGAAGATTATGAAGACGAAATCCATGAGTTATGAAGCTGTACTAATGGAACTTAAAGCACTGAAGCCTGGTGTCCGTGCTCAATACATTGATATGCGTCTCACCGAGTCTGGGTTGGAGACAATGCTCACATATAGTCTTAGCAAGCCATTGCATGTTTTCGAAAGTGACTTTCGTGCTGCTATGGATCACCTTGCCGTCCAATTGATGTTTTTACGTTTAGACGTTGTAAGGCATTTGCCTAAACAGAAAAGGGAGATTGCACTCAACATAGCCATTACCCTTAAGCCGTTAGCTCTTTCCCCTTGGATAGGACCGTTCTATGAAAAGATGTTCGATTGGCTTGAGGAGAATGTATGGGGAGATTTGTTTGATACCCATTATGACGCTGATAAATATTTTGCTAACGGCTGGCGAAAGATAATCTCGAGGACAGTAAGTTAGGCTTAGTATCTCGGCTCTTCACGTTTGCTTTCATTATGTGGAAGCGACTTGGGCCAGCGGACTTAGATATAGACCTTTTGGCATATACCCACATTGGTTCTGCTGTGTTACCTTCACCCCTAAGATTGTTGCGAGCACGCTTAAGTTATTTATGAAAATAAGGTGTGCCGCGGGGTTGGGAATAACTAAAGGGGAAGTTGAAGCATGACCAAATCTGAGGCTCAAACAAGAGCCGAGCTGATTGATGCTCAACTGGGTTTATCCGGCTGGAATGTCAAAGATCATACCCAGGTTGTTGAAGAGTTCGACATCCTGACCGCACTCCCAGATGGTGTCGCTGAACCACGCACAAAATATGAAGGCCATCAATTCAGTGACTACGTTCTACTAGGCAAGGACGGCAAGCCCTTAGCAGTTGTTGAAGCAAAGAAATCCAGTAAAGATGCAGCCATTGGCCGCGAACAGGCAAAGCAATATTGCTACAACATTCAAAAGCAGCTTGGTGGTGAATTACCCTTTTGCTTCTATACCAATGGTCATGAAACCTATTTCTGGGATCTGGAAAATACTCCACCTCGAAAAGTCGTCGGCTATCCAACACGAGATGACCTAGAGCGTTTCAAATACATCCGCCGCAATCGTAAGCCGCTGACACAGGAATTCATCAACACATCCATTGCTGGCCGCGATTACCAAATTCGCGCCATTCGTGCAGTGCTAGAAGGCATCGAGCAGAAGAAGCGTGACTTCCTGTTAGTAATGGCGACCGGCACTGGTAAAACTCGCACCTGCATTGCGATGGCAGATGCGCTGATGCGAGCAGGCCACGCCGAAAAGATTCTATTTCTCGTAGATCGCATCGCTCTGCGCGAACAAGCGTTAGCAGCATTTAAGGAGCATCTGCCGAATGAGCCGCGTTGGCCCAACGTAGGCGAAAAGCTGATTGCTAAAGACCGTCGCATCTATGTTTCAACGTACCCGACGATGCTCAACATCATCAGGGATGAAGCGCAACATCTCTCGCCGCATTTCTTCGATTTCATCGTTGTTGATGAGAGCCATCGTTCCATCTACAACACCTACGGCGATGTGCTCAATTATTTCAAAACCATCACGCTTGGTTTAACGGCGACGCCAACCGACATCATTGATCACAACACATTCGATCTGTTCCATTGCGAAGATGGACTGCCAACCTTTGCTTACACCTACGAAGAGGCAGTGAACAACGTTCCGCCTTACCTCTGCAATTTTCAGGTAATGAAAATTCAGACCAAGTTTCAGATGGAAGGCATTAGCAAACGAACCATTTCATTGGACGATCAGAAAAAGCTGATCCTTCAAGGCAAAGAGGTTGAAGAAATCAACTTCGAAGGTTCGCAGTTGGAAAAGCAAGTCATCAACAAGGGCACCAACACTTTGATCGTCCGCGAGTTCATGGAGGAATCCATCAAGGACTCCAACGGAGTGCTGCCCGGTAAGACCATCTTCTTCTGCTCCACCAAGGCTCACGCCCGGCGCATGGAAGAAATATTCGACAAGCTCTACCCGCAATACAAAGGCGAGTTGGCCAAGGTGCTCGTATCCGACGATCCTCGCGTTTATGGCAAGGGCGGTTTGCTGGATCAATTTACCAACAACGATATGCCGCGCATCGCCATCAGCGTGGATATGCTCGACACGGGTATCGACGTCCGCGAAATCGTCAACCTCGTGTTCGCCAAACCGGTGTATTCCTACACCAAGTTTTGGCAGATGGTTGGGCGCGGCACCCGCTTGCTGGAAACCAGCAAGCCCAAGCCATGGTGTACCGACAAAGATGTGTTCCTAATTCTCGATTGCTGGGACAACTTTGAATACTTCAAGCTGAACCCCAAGGGCAAAGAACTCAAGCCGCAACTCCCGCTGCCTGTACGTCTTGTTGGTTTGAGACTGGATAAGATTGAAAAAGCACTCGATAGCGGTCATCACGAAATTGTCGAACGGGAAATTAAAAAGCTGCGTCTACAGCTCAACGCCTTGCCGCAAAACTCCGTGGTCATCAAAGAGGCTGCGGCCGCGCTCAGCCGTCTCGAAGAAGAAAACTATTGGATCAGCCTCAATCACACAAAGCTGGAATTCCTGCGCACCGAAATCAAGCCCCTGTTTCGCACAGTATCCGAAGCGGACTTCAAAGCCATGCGCTTTGAACGTGACCTACTGGAATACTCTCTCGCCTTGCTCAATGCAGACAAGGAGCAAGCCGACACCCTCAAGGAAGGTATCGTCGAACAGGTTAGCGAGCTACCGCTCTCAGTCAGTTTTGTGAAACAGGAAGAGACGCTGATTCGCGCTGCACAAACATCTCACTATTGGGCTAAGGCCGACGAAGATGCCTTCGACGAACTCACAACCAAACTTGGTCCGTTGATGAAATTCCGCGAGCAAAACACCGGCCAAGACCAAACTCACTTGGATCTTGCTGATGAGTTGCATAAGAAGGAATGGGTGGAATTCGGCCCTCAGCACGAGGCCGTTAGCATCAGCCGTTACAGAGAAATGGTCGAGTCGTTAATCGTCGAGCTGACCGAGCACAATCCCATCCTGCTAAAGATAAAGAATGGCGAGGCAGTCAGCACAGATGAGGCAACCGAGTTGGCCGAGCTATTGCATGAAGAGCACCCGCACATCACTGAAGCCCTGCTGCGCCAGGTCTACAAAAACCGCAAAGCGCACTTCATTCAATTTATCCGCCACATCCTTGGCATCGAAGTGCTGCAAAGTTTTCCTGAAACCGTGAGCGCAGCGTTTGATCAATTCATCCGTGCGCACACCACCCTCAACAGTCGTCAGATGGAGTTTATCGGCCTGCTAAAGAACTTCATTGTCGAGCGCGAGAAGGTGGAAAAGAAAGACCTCATCAACACACCCTTTACTGTCATTCACCCGCAAGGCATCCGTGGAGTGTTCAGTCCGGCTGAGATTAAAGAAATCTTGCAGCTCACCGAGCGACTAGCTGCATAACTAATAGGTAACACACATGCTGCAAAATAACCCCGAACTCAAAAGCAAAATAGACCAGCTTTGGCAAAAATTCTGGAGCGGCGGCATTAGCAATCCACTCACTGCCATTGAGCAGATTACCTACCTGCTATTTATGAAGCGGCTGGATGAGCTTGATCAGAAAATGCAGGCCGATGCTGAATTCACGGGTGAAAAGTACACCTCCAAATTCGCAGGCAAATGGATACCGCCGGAATACCGCGCCAAATCGCGCGAGGGCGATACTCAAGTTGAGATGGATAAGAAAATCTCTGACGGGAAAATGTACGAAATCGAAAAGCGCACCCTGCGTTGGAGCGAGTTCAAGCACATGCAGGCTGAAGATATGCTGCAACACGTTCAGAGCAAGGTGTTCCCGTTCCTGAGAGACCTAAACGGTGCCGAGTCTAACTTCACTCATCACATGAAGAACGCAGTGTTCATCATCCCCAAACCAGCCTTGCTGGTAGAAGCTGTGAAAACCATCGATGAAATATTCGAGGTGATGGAGAAAGACTCAAAGGAAAAAGGCCAAGCCTTTCAAGACATCCAAGGCGACGTGTATGAAATGCTGTTGTCTGAAATCGCCACAGCAGGCAAAAACGGCCAGTTCCGCACACCGCGCCACATCATCAAACTGATGGCCGATCTGGTGCAACCGCAGCTAGGCCATAAGATTACCGACCCCGCTTGCGGATCTGGCGGCTTCTTGCTCGGAGCCTATCAATACATCGTCACTCAACTGGCAATCAAGGCAGGCACTACAGACCTCACGCCAGATGAAGATGGCTTTGTGCGCACCTCGGTTGCCGCAGCACTTACCGAAAAAGCCCAAGCCATTCTCTCTAGTTCCCTTTGGGGCTATGACATTGACAGCACCATGGTGCGCCTCGGGCTTATGAACTTAATGATGCACGGCATTGATGAGCCGCACATCGACTACAAAGACACGCTCAGCAAGAGCTTTGTCGAAGAGTCCGAATACGACATCGTGATGGCCAACCCGCCTTTTACCGGCAGCATCGACAAGGGCGACATAAACGAAAACCTGCAACTGGCCACCACCAAGACCGAGCTGTTGTTTGTCGAAAACATCTACCGTCTGCTCAAGAAAGGTGGCACGGCGTGTGTCATCGTGCCGCAAGGCGTGCTGTTCGGCTCTGGAGGCGCCTTCAAAACGTTGCGCCAGTTACTGGTGGAGCGCTGCGATCTTAAAGCCGTCATCACCCTACCCAGCGGCGTGTTCAAACCCTATGCCGGGGTCAGCACCGCCATCCTTCTATTCACCAAGGTGTGGGCGGCGAAAGACAAAGTTACCCAGCCCGCTACCCAGCACGTCTGGTTCTACGAAATGACAGCAGACGGTTATTCGTTGGATGATAAGCGTGGCAAGCAGACAGGCTATGGCGACTTGCAGGACATCGTCGCCAAATACCATGTCCGAAACCCCGAAACCGACACCGACCGCACACAGAAATGCTTTATGGTGCCGCGAACCGAGATTGCCGACGAGAAAAACAACTACGACCTTTCCCTCGCCCGCTATAAAACCGACGTGTTCGAGGTAGTGCACTACGACGCACCGTGCGTGATTCTGGATCGGTTGATTCAGGCCGAGGTAGGCGGTGTGGATGAGGCGGAACTGGCCAAGGTGCAGAGCGGCATCGTGCGCGAGTTGCTGGAGCTTAAGGGGATGGTCGGATGAAGCAGGCGAAACTTGATGACCTGTTTGACTACTTGCCCAAATCAAAGATAAAAGCTGGTGATGGGCTTGATGAGGGGGGGTACCCCTTTTACACATCAAGCGAAAACCTGAGCAAGTATCTGAATGATTTTCAACATAACCCCGGTTGTCTGGTGTTCGGGACAGGCGGCAAGGCCAGTGTACATTTAACTATCAGTCGTTTTTCTACCTCAACTGATTGCATCACGATCAAGCCAAAACCGGAGGCAGGAATTGATGCTGGGTATGTCTTCCAATACTTTAAGGGCAACATGCAAGTCCTTGAAAATGGATTTAAGGGGGCTGGCCTCAAACACATATCCAAGGCATACCTCTCAGATATCCAAATCCCGTTCCCAGAAGACATCGATGATCAACGCCGCATTGCCCATCTGCTTGGCAAAGTGGAAGGGCTGATCGCCCAGCGCAAACAACACCTGCAACAACTCGACGACCTGCTCAAGAGCGTGTTTCTGGAAATGTTTGGTAATCCGGTTCGGAATGAGAAGGGGTGGACATTGATTCCTCTTTCTAAATTGCTCCTAGACATCGAAAGCGGAAATAGCCCAGTATGTGAAGCACGAAAAGCTTCAGCGGATGAATGGGGGGTGCTTAAACTTGGTGCAGTCACCAAGTGCTATTTTCAAGAAAATGAAAATAAAGCATTACCAGCTGGCATCGAGCCTCAAATTAGGCATGAGGTAAAAGAAGGTGACTTGCTGTTTGGAAGAAAGAACACGTATGAACTTGTAGGCGCATGCGCTTATGTGTTTAGGTCGCGCAAAAAATTGCTAATGCCCGATCTTATTTTTAGATTTGTATTTCGAGACGATGCGGAAATCAATCCCATCTTCATTTGGAAACTATTGACGGCAGAATCGCAAAGAAAAAAAATTCAGTCACTCGCCGCTGGAGCTGCAGGGTCGATGCCAAATATTTCGAAGACAAACCTTAAGCAAGCTGTTTTGCCGATTCCTCCAATTGCGCTCCAAAACCAATTCGCCGCCATCGTAGAAAAGGTCGAGGATATCAAGACCCGCTACCAGCAAAGCCTCACCGAACTCGAAGCCCTCTACGACGCACTAAGTCAGAAAGCCTTTAAGGGCGAGCTGGATTTGTCGCGTGAGGCGTTGCAAAAAGAGGGCGTAGCATGATTCTTTCCGAATACCGTCGTTTCACGCAGACATTGGACACCACCGCGCCAGACGTGCGCAAAGTGGCTAATCTCGTGTTGCAACATTGGGGGGACTTGCTTCCACTCACTACGGCGCAAGGGCAACGAGTTAAAAGATTTGTCGAGTTGGCACAAATTCACTGGGATAGCATCAGTGCTGATATTCAACCAATACCAGTTCAAGCCGCCGCTAACACTAACGCTATACGACAGTTAAAAAGCCTTCGCGTCGGCCCCTTTCGTGGCTTTGCCAAAGCAGAAGATTTTGACCTTTTCAGTTCGTTGGTGCTGATTTATGGCCCAAACGGCACCGGAAAATCAAGTTTTTGCGAGTCATTGGAATACGGCTTGCTGGGCAGCGTTGCCGATGCGGAAAGCAAACGCTTTCGCGAACAGAACGATTACCTTAAGAATGCACATACCAACACTTTTTCCGCCCCTGTGATTTGGGCAACAGATGATCAAGGGCAAGATGCAGTGGTACAGGCTGATGAAGCGATGTATCGCTTCTGTTTTGTTGAAAAAAACCGTATTGATAGCTTCTCGCGCATTGCAGCGCAAACACCAGCCAAACAAACCGAGCTTATTTCCACTTTGTTTGGTTTGGATTCCTTCAATGAATTTGTGCGCAATTTTAGCGCTGAGATTGAGGGTAGATACATTGATATGATCGGCAAGAAGGCGGAGATGTTGAAACAAAAACGCCAATCACTTGCTGGTTCTGAGCAGCAAAAATATACCAATACGGAAGAATTGAAGAAATTAGACGCGGAAGAAGCTACGCTGGCGAGTCAATACCGAACGGGCGTCACCTTTGCTCAAATGGTAATGGAAGTGCGTGGCAATGAAGAGAACGCAGGGCAAATTGAAGCCATGGAAAGTGAGCTACAGCAGCCGCTATCCGCAAGAAGCCAATTAACCTTCGCGAACTTGCAAGCGCTTCAACAAAGCATTCGAAACGACCTGACGAATGCCAGCACCAAACAACAGGCGCTAAAAGAGGCCGGACAACAAGTATCGTTTAAGCAGTTATATGAAGCGGTTAGCCAAGTTCAAGCCAGCAGCCCAACACATTGTCCCGCGTGCAAAACATCTTTGCAGCAAGTCGCCGTAAACCCCTACACACACGCCAGCGACGAACTGAAAAAACTTCAGCACTTGGCGCAGTTACAACAAGAACTGCAACAACTCAATGACGGAATAGGCCACTCGTTGAGTTCACTTGCACAAGTCGTGTCCACCTGTACTGCGCACTATTCCTCAAACAATGTGTTATCCGCATACTATGTTTCAACAGCCAGTGTTGGTTGGTGGAATTCCCTGCATCAAATCTTGAGTGACAACTTCACTCCATGGCAACACTTGGAAACCCAAGTTCGACAGCTCGAAGAAGCAGACCAAGCAATAGCGCAAGCCGCGCAGCATCGCACAATTAAACAGCAGCAACTTGCAAGGCTGCGTGAATTCGACACGAAAATTACGAGATTGCAGACACGCCGCGCCACCTCCAGCACTGCCATCACTTCAGCGAAGCAGGCTATCGCCAATTTCGAAACAGAAAATGCGCAACTGATTGTGGAAGCCGCAGCGGAAACTTTGGTGGTGGCAAAAAATAAAGCCATCGCCCATGCCTATGCCAGCTTTGTTACCAAATTAAATGGCTATAAAGACAAGTTGCCTTCACAGTTGGTTGCTGATTTGGGCGACAAAGTTGTTGAGCTTTACAACGCTTTTAATCGAAATGATTTGCCCAGCGAAAAGCTTGCATCTGTTCGGTTGCCGTTATCGCAAAATGAACGTCTCAGAATTTCCTTCCAAACTGAACCTACTCGATGGTTTGATGCCTTGCATGTTTTAAGCGAGGGGCATATTCGCTGTATAGGCTTGGCAATACTGATGGCCAAGAACATAAAAGAAAATTGCCCAATTTTGATTTTTGACGATCCGGTAAATGCCATTGACGACGATCACCGTGAGTCCATCAGACGAACGCTATTTGAAGATCCGTTTTTTTCGGGCAAGCAAATCATACTCACATGCCATGGCGAAGAATTTTTTAAAGATATACAAAATTTGCTGCCTGCCGGGCGCGCGTCGCAATCAAAATCGTTCACGTTGTTGCCGCGAGTGGACGACTCGCATATTCGCGTGGACTTCAACTGCGCACCTCGAAATTACATTATTTCAGCCAGAAGCCATTTCGATAATGGCGAAATAAGAGATGCGCTTGGTAAAGCAAGGCAAGCTTTGGAGGTTCTCACTAAGAATAAGCTCTGGCCCTATGTAAGTAAGCATGGTGATGGAAATTTAAGCATCAAGTTGCGCACAGTGACAGCGCCAATCGAGCTGCGAAATTTAACCGAACAGCTCAAATCAAAAATTGCCAAACCTGATTTTGGCGGCACAAATAAAGACAAAATACTCAGTCAAATAGACTCGCTTCTGGGTATTAATGGAGACTCTCGGGAATGGCGCTATCTGAATAAAGGCGTACATGAAGAAGCTGACCGAGCAGAGTTCGATCGCTCATCAGTACAGGAAATCGTGAACACACTTGAGCAGCTTGACGCTGCACTCTCATAAGAGGCAGAAGACACCACATGACTCAAGAAAAACAGGTGCGAGGATGAATCAACAACCCCAGCCGCGTAGCAGTGGCTCATACACAGCTAATCTGCTTGGTAACATCAGAAGCCATCTGGCGGGACTTCAGGGCTATGACGCTATGGCCCTGGAGTTAATAAAGCCTGTCGAGAACTAATTCCAAAAGCTACTTAGCGACTGCTCATCGGCCATAGCTGCCGGAGGCTTCTAGATGAGCCAATGTCCGTTATACCTACTTCACCAGCCTCATACACAGCCACGCCCAACTCAGCAGCCCTTTGGGCAAAGCTATTAGACTAAAGGGTGTCCAGTGTTTAGGGGGCGATTCATTGCATTGGAGTTTGGAAACCGATTAACATGCAGTCATGAGAAAGTTTTTTCGACAGACCGCCTACTTCCTGATGCTCACGTTGATGAGCAACACGGTCGGCTGGACGTTCAATAACGAAGCTTTTGCCGACGTGTTGTTCGAAGCACAGATTAACTTGGCTGTGGCTGCAGATCAGGTTTCTGATGAACATCAAGAGGGTAATGCTGCGGCACATGAAGGCCAGTGCAATCACTGGTGTCATGCCATAAGCCATTTCATGGGCTTATTGAGCCAGTCGGCTTTTGTTGTTCCCCAATATTTCGGTGAATACACTGCCCAGTTGCAGGTCTCCGTTCAGTCTTCTTCCCCCGACGCGCTATTCCGTCCGCCTAGGGCAACGCTCGCCTGATCCGGCGGGGTTCCTTCAGTTTCGTTTTTTTCGCAATCAGCGACACTAAGCCTCGCCGAATTCCAACGTAGTCTTGTCTGGAGAATTCGATGCTTAGATTTTTATTGCCGCTGTGGATGGCGGCGCTGTATTCCATCCCTGTTCTTGCAGAAACCATCTCTGCCACGATGCCCGCCGTGTCTGCGGCAACGATCACCCACGCGAATGGCAAGGTCTGGACGCTTGAATCCTCGATCCGCCGGGTGCTGGAAATAGCGCCGGAGCGCCGCCAATCAGAAGCGACCATACAAATGCGTCAGATGGAATTGACTCAGGCGGGAAGTTGGCCCAATCCAAGTATCGATCTGCGCACTGACAACAGGATCGGCCAGCTTAGTGGTCAAGGTGGTATCAGCCTCTCACAGATCGCTCTCTCCCAACCACTACCGATCCGTCGCCTTGCGCATCAGCGTGCCGCTGCCGAATCCGGTTTGTTGGCGGCGCAAGCCAGCCGCCGCGAACAGTTTTTATTGCTAGAGCGCGATACAGCCCGTGTTTTTCATGCGGTGCAGTTTGCTGTCGCAAATCATCGGTTGTCCCACGAACGGCTGCAACTCACCAACAGTTTCGCTGCGGGAAAAATAGCGATAAAAGAAGATCGGATAAAGCGATATTTGACGCCGCTTGAAACGGGGCGGCTTGCCCTTTTGCAGGAAGAGGCACATCAGGCAGATATCCTCGCCGAGCGTGATCTTGAAAATGCACAGATCGGATTCAAGAGCCTACTCGTTCTTAATGGCAAGGGTGACCCGGAGGCGATGCCGCTGATACTTCCCGAGCATCCGGTAGCATTCGCCGTGTTGGCCGACAAACTAGATCTGCATCCCACTGTTGAGGCGGCTCGCCGTGAAACGGAGTCTGCGGAAATGGGTATCAAGGTGGCGGAATCAAGGCGCTACGCCGACCCTGTACTGAAGTTTTTCCATGACCGTGATTTCAACAACGGCACCACCATGAACATCACGGGAATTGGCATAGGGATAGAGCTTCCTGTTTGGAGCCGGAATCGCGCCATGGAAGGCAAAGCCCAGGCCGATGCCGATGCGAGCCAGTCACGCTACGAAGTGTTGCGTCGAGATGCCAAGACGCGACTGGAACAGGCATATACCCAACTGACTCGCCTGCAAGATCAAACACGGTTGATGGAAGAGCATCTTATCGAACCAGCGCGAAAAATGTTCGAGCTCACCCGCCGCAGTTTCGCCGCAGGCGAATCCAACGTGCTGACGCTGGTCGATGCCAGCTATGCCTACTTCGATGCCCGTACACGTTATTTGGAACTGCTGCACGAATGCGCTCTGGCCTCGGCGGAAGTGAGATTTGCTGCCGGAATATCCGTTGTTGACCTGAAGGAGTATCAGCCATGATCGCCGCACTTATCCGTTTTGCGCTGATCCAGCGCCTGATGATGTTGATCATCGCCGTCGCGGTAGTCATCGGCGGGCTGTGGGCATTTCGCACGTTACCCATCGATGCCTTCCCCGACATTTCGCCACCGCAAGTACAGGTACTCGTCAAGGCCCCCGGACTTGCGCCGACCGAGGTCGAGTCGCGCATCGCCTTCCCCATCGAGATGGAGATGCAGGGCATCCCGCGCCTGAAGCTCCTGCGTTCGACCACCAAGTACGCCATATCCAACATCGTCATCGATTTCGAGGACGGCACCGACATCTATTGGGCGCGCCAGCAGGTATCGGAGCGGCTCAATCAGGTACGCGGGGCGCTCCCCCCGGATGCGGAAGTCGTGCTGGCACCGATAGCCACGCCCTTGAGCGACATCTATATGTATCGGGTCAAGGGTGATGGTTACTCGAACAGCGAACTGCGCACCCTGCAGGACTGGGTGATCCGACCGCAACTGCGGGCAGTCGATGGAGTGGCGGATGTCAATGCGATGGGCGGTTTCGTGCGCGCCTTCGAGGTTCGCCCCGATCCGCACAAGCTTGCCGCACAAGGTTTGACGATCGAAGATCTGGAGCGTGTCATCGCACGCAATAACCGCAACGCAGGCGGCGACCGCGTCAACCGGGGCGACAAGATGCTGCTGGTGCGCACGGTCGGACAACTCGGGAACGCGGACGACATCAAACGCATCTCCGTGGCGACCCGCAGCGGCTTACCGGTTCGCATCGGCGATGTCGCAGAGGTCGCTGAAGGATCGCTGGTGCGTTTCGGTGGTGTGACGGCGAACGGCGAAGGTGAGATCGTGACCGGCTTGGTTTTGCTGCGTGTCGGCGCCAACAGCCGCACCGTAGTCGAATCCGTTAAACAGGAACTCGCGCGTCTTGCCCCCGCGCTCCCCAAGGGCGTCACCATTGAGCCCTACTATGACCGCACCGATCTCATCAACGCGGCGGTGCTCACGGTGGAGAAGGCGCTCGGCGAGGCGGTGGTGCTGGTGATTCTGGTGCTGATCGTGCTGCTCGGCAATCTGCGTGCGGCGCTCACCGTGGCGCTGATCCTACCGTTGACAGTGTTGTCCACCTTCATCCTGATGAACCTGTTCGGTGTCAGCGCCAACCTGATGTCTCTCGGCGGACTGTCAATCGCCATCGGCATCCTGGTGGATGCAGCCGTGGTGGTAGTGGAGAACGTGCACACACAGCTCGCGCATGCACCCAAGGGCGTGAGCCGCCTGCACTTGGTCTATCGCGCCGTGGCTGAGGTGTCCGCTCCGGTGCTGTCCGGTATCCTCATCATCGTTATCGTGTTCCTGCCACTGTTCTCGCTCACCGGGCTCGAAGGTCGCATGTTCGGGCCGCTGGCACTGACCATCGTGTTTGCGCTGCTGGGTTCACTGCTGCTGTCACTCAGCGTGATCCCTGTGCTGGCGAGCTTCCTCATGCGCTCCGGCGCACACAGCGAAGACCGTCTGCTGGCGGCGATCAAGCGCGTGTATCTGCCGACGATGCGCTGGGCGATTGAGTATCGCAAGTCCGCCGTGATCGGCGCGATTGTGATGCTCATCGCTGCCGCAGCGTTGTTTCCGTTCATCGGCAAGGAGTTCATGCCGACGATGGACGAGGGGCAAACGGTGGTGAGCTTGGAGAAAGCCTCGAATATATCGCTCGAAGCATCTCTCGCGCTGGATGCGCCGATACAGAAAGCAATCCTGGAAATCCCCGAGGTCACCGGCATGATCTGCCGCAGCGGGGCCGACGAATTGCGGCTCGACCCGATGGGTTTCTACCAGACCGATTGCTTTTTGCAGACCAAGCCTCGTGCAGAATGGGGCTACGATCTTGAAGCTTTTGAAGGCAAGTTGCGCGAGAAGCTGGAGCCGTTTGAGGAGTTGGGGGTCGAAGCCGGTTTCAGCCAGCCGATCGATATGCGCGTCTCGGAAATGCTGTCCGGAGTGCGCGCCGATGTCGCCATCAAACTGTTCGGAGACGACTTCGCCATACTGGAAGCACTGTCCGGCAAGATCGAAGAGATTGTCAATCGTACCCAAGGCGCAAGCGATGTGTTCCGGGCACGCCTTTCCGGACAGGGTTACCTCACGGTCGCCATCAATTCGGAGAAGCTCTCACGTTACGGCCTCAACAACGAGGATGTGAATGCCGTGGTGGAATCTGCTGTCGGGGGCAAGGTGGTGACCGAGCTCATCGAAGGCAGCCGCCGCTTCGGTGTGCTGGTGCGCTATCCGGAAGCCGCGCGTGCCTCGCCTGCGGCGATCAAGGCGCTGCTGATCCGGACTGCGGGAGGTGCGCTGGTTCCTCTCGGTGAGGTCGCCGATGTCAGGGAAGCGGACGGGCCGGTGTTGATTCAGCGTGAAGCGGCGCGGCGGCTGGTCGCAGTGCGTACCAATGTCGAGGGGCGCGATGTCGTGGGTTTTGTCGAGGAGCTGCGGGCTGCCATCGAGCGCGAGGTGAAACTGCCCGAGGGCTACCACATCGACTATGGCGGGCAGTTCGAGAACCAGCAGCGCGCGGCACAACGTCTGGAGGTGGTCGTGCCAGTATCCATCGCGCTGATCTTCTTCATGCTGTTCTCGACCTTCCGTTCGGTGCGCCAAGCCGGACTGATCATCCTGAACATCCCGTTCGCTCTGATCGGCGGCGTGGTGAGCCTCTATCTCTCCGGGCTTTATCTCTCGGTGCCCGCATCGGTAGGGTTCATCACGCTGTTCGGCGTGGCGGTACTCAACGGGGTGGTGATGGTGGCCTATATCAACCAGTTGCGCGAGACGGGACGCACGATATTGCAAGCAGTGCAGGAAGGCGCGGAGCGCCGCTTGCGGCCGGTGCTGATGACGGCGCTCATCGCCAGCCTCGGCCTCATGCCGATGCTGTTGGCCACCGGCCCCGGCTCCGAATTGCAGCGACCGCTGGCCGTGGTGGTGATTGGCGGGCTAATCACCTCCACACTGCTTACGCTGGTGCTGTTGCCCACACTCTATGCTTGGCTCGAGACACGTTTTGAGTCGAGCATCAAGAATTCCCAAAGGAGCCCCCTATGAAAAATCTTACATTGATCGTACATGCCGACATTCAACGTTCGCTGGCGGATACGCTGCACAGCCTTGAGCAAGTCAGCGGATTTACTTTCATGCAGGTCGAGGGGCACAGCCCACAAGATGAATATGACCCGGCTCTTTCCGCTCGCGACCGCGTGATCGGCTACACGCCGCACGCACGCGTGGACATTCTGCTCAAGGACGAGGATGTGGACGAGGTCTTGCAGGCGTTACTGGCTGCGGACTTTGGTTTGGCAGGGCGGTGCAATTACCAAGTTACATCGGTAGAGCGCCAAGGAGCATTATGAACATGAAGCAATCCCTATTCGTCATCAGCAACATGGACTGCCCGACAGAGGAGGCACTGATCCGCAAGCGTCTCGGATCAGTGCCCGGCATCGGTGAACTGTCGTTCAACCTAATGGCTCGCCGTCTTACGGTGATGCACACGCTGGACGACGATCAAGCCATACTCGATGCCTTGAGCGAAATCGGCATGAAGACAGGTGCCGGGCAGCAATGCCAGTCTGGTTCCTGCTCCAATTGCGAGGTGGAATCTCCTGTGGTGTCGCGCCGGACCTGGCTGCTGATGGCGGTGTCCGGCACCGCCGCCATCGCTGCGGAAGTCGTCGCATGGAGTGGCGCGAGCGAGCAGTCGGTTGCGGTGATCTCTTTGGCTTTGCTGTCCATCGCCACCGGTGGCCTCAGTACGCTCAAAAAGGGCTGGATCGCACTCAAAAACTTCACCATGAACATGAATTTCCTGATGAGCGTCGCCGTGATCGGCGCGATTGCCATCGGCGAATGGCCGGAGGCGGCGGTGGTGATCTTCCTGTTCGCGCTGGCCGAATTGATCGAATCGCTCTCATTGGAACGCGCAAAGAATGCGATCAAGGGGCTGATGGCCATGACCCCGGAGACCGCCACAGTGCAACTCGACAGCGGGGAGTGGGAAGAAATGGCGGCAGCCGATGTGCGGGTCGGACAAACCGTGCGTGTCAGACCCGGCGAACGCATCCCGCTGGACGGCATGGTCACAGCAGGCGGCAGCTCGGTGAATCAGGCACCGATCACCGGAGAGAGTATGCCCGTGGTGAAGGCGGCGGGTGATCCGGTGTTCGCGGGAACCCTAAATGAACGCGGCATGCTGGAATTCCGCGTCACGGCGAACAAGGGCAACACTACGCTGGACCGCATCATCCATACGGTGCAGGAAGCGCAGGGCCAGCGTGCGCCAACGCAACGCTTCGTTGACCAGTTCGCGCTTTACTACACCCCTGCGATAGTGGTCTTCGCGGTACTGGTGGCTGTTGTACCGCCGCTGCTGTTCGGCACAGAGTTCGAGCCATGGTTCTACAAGGCGCTGGTCATGCTGGTGATCGCCTGTCCCTGCGCGTTGGTGATCTCCACGCCTGTTACCGTGGTCAGTGGTCTTGCCGCTGCGGCAAGACAAGGCATTCTGATTAAGGGCGGCGTGCATCTGGAGAATGGCCGTTTGATCAAGGCGGTGGCGCTGGACAAGACCGGCACGCTCACGCACGGCAAGCCTGTCGTGACCGATGTGGTCCCGCTGGTCGAATGGCCGAAGGACAAATTGCTGCAACTTGCCGCCAGCGTGGACGCACATTCCGAGCATCCCATCGCGGCGGCCATCGTATCGGCTTGGCAGGATGGCGGTAAGACGGAACGGGCGCTGTTGCCAATCGCATCGTTCGAATCCATCACCGGGCGCGGAGCCAAAGCGGTGGTGGAAGGGCAACTTTACTATGTAGGCAATCATCGGCAGGTCGAAGATCTTGGTATTTGCGGAGTGCATGTCGAAGAGGTACTGCATCGACTGGAGAAGGCAGGCAAGACTACCGTGGTGCTGGCCACAGCAACCGAGCCGCTGTGCATCATCGGCGTGGCCGATACGGTGCGCGAGCACAGCGCCGAGGCTATCCGCCAGCTTCACGCGCTCGGTGTGAAATCGGTGATGTTGACCGGTGACAACCAGACAACAGCTAGCGTGATTGCCGCCCAAGTGGGTATTGACGATGCGCGCGGCAATCTGCTGCCGGAGGACAAGCTGTTAGCGATTGATGAATTGGTCTGTCGTTATGGAAAAGTCGGTATGGTGGGTGACGGCATCAACGATGCACCGGCACTGGCCAAGTCATCCATAGGCTTCGCGATGGGCAGCGCAGGAACCGACACGGCCATCGAGACAGCCGATGTAGCACTGATGGATGACGATCTGCGCAAAGTGCCGCACTTCATCCGGCTAAGCCGCGATACGTCCCGCGTGCTGCGGCAGAACATCGCGCTGGCCATCGGCATCAAGGCGGTATTTTTCATCTTGGCGCTTGCTGGGCAAGCCACGCTCTGGATGGCGGTGTTCGCTGACATGGGGGCCAGCCTGATCGTCGTATTTAATGGAATGCGCTTACTGAAATACAAGGCCACAGTCCATCAGGTCTAACTTGCTTAAATCTGCAGGACTGGATGCGCATATTTTTAGATGGATGAGCTGTTACTCTGGAATGAGAAACGCACCTAAACTCTGACAATCATAACCGGCCGCAATGAATCGAAAGCGGAAGGAATGTTACCTAGTTTTCAGTGACTGCTTTGGCCGACCAAGGAACAGGCAAGTTTTCGGTCAAAGCGAAAGTTCAAAAAAGAGGTGCGTTAATTCCGCTATCTGGACTTTGAAGTCGTTGAAATCTCAATTTATCACTCGTATATAGCAATAATGAGTTTGTAGTTAATGTTCAGGTGGAAGCGCGAAGTTCTCTGCGGGCTGCCGTGATGATTCGAATGGCAGATTTGAGCAGGAGCATGACCAGACAAATTGCCACGAACAAATCCGGCCATCCGGATCCGGAGGCCCAGACGCCGAGCGCTGCGACCAGCACAGCCAGATTCGACGCAATATCGTTGCGTGAGCATTCCCACACGGAGCTCATGTTGATGTCTTCGTTACGGTGGCGCCACAGCAGATAGAGGCAGATGCCGTTTGCCGCCAGACCAAGCAGGCTGAAGGCGCCCATCGTTTCAAAAACCGGCACTGACGGGTGCATTAGCTTGTAAATAATCTGTGCAGCGACGGCGAGAGCACCGGCCAAAATGAGCATACCTTTGAACATCGCCACGCGCGCCTTGACCCGCGGTCCCCTCGACACTGCATAGATACTCAGGGCGTAAGTGAGGGCATCACCAAGATTGTCCAGACTATCAGACATAAGCGCGACCGAGCCGGCATACAGTGCAGCCGCCACCACCACCACAAACATCACTGCATTGATCGACAGAACGATCTTCAGGGTCGTTCTTTGACGCCCATGCAATGCATTCAGTTCGCACCCGCCGTTACAACACCCGCTCATTGCTAACCTTTCAACTGACTTGAGAATTATTCAGGGAAGCACACTCAGCGCTTGTGCGGGCATTTCACCTTGGCGCAATCCGCATAGATAGACAGCGAGTGATCGTGGATCTCAAAACCAAGATTGCTTGCCACTTTTTTCTGGCGTGCTTCGATAGAAGCGTCGTAGAACTCCTCGACATGGCCGCATTGCAGGCAAACGATGTGGTCGTGATGCTTGCCCTGATTGAGTTCGAAGACCGATTTGCCGCCCTCGAAGTTGTGGCGCACCAGTAATCCGGCGTGCTCGAACTGGGTCAGCACGCGGTACACCGTGGCCAGTCCCACATCGTCTCCGGTGGATGACAGCTGTTTATAAACATCCTCGGCACTCATGTGGCGTTCCTGGCCGGATTCGAACAAGCCTAGGATCTTGAGTCTGGGCAGGGTGGTTTTCAAACCCGCGTTTTTCAGGTTCTCCGGTTGAGATATATCCATGGCGCTATCCCCGTTAAATTTTTTCCATGATGCACGAAAGTGCTTGCAAATGCAAATGAGAACGATTATCGTTCGTATAGCTCAACGAAAGGACCGTCATGAAAAAAATCTGTTTTTTAGCCCTGTTATTGCCTTTCAGCGTCTTTGCTGCCGATGCTGACTACTCACTGGTGATCAAGGATCATCGCTTTCAGCCCGCCGAGTTGACCGTCCCTGCGGGCAGCAAAGTCAAATTGCTGATCGAAAACCGGGATGACACGCCAGAGGAATTCGAAAGCCATGCACTGAACCGAGAGAAGGTGATCGCTGCAAACGGCAAGGCGACGCTCTATATTGGTCCTCTGGAAGCGGGGCGGTATCTGTTCTTCGGCGAATTCAATGCAGCGACCGCCCAGGGCGTGATCATCGCCAAATAGGAGAGACAAGCCATGTTTGGAACCGCAATCATCGTTTTTAGGGAAGTGCTGGAAGCGGCACTCATCATCGGCATCGTCGCTGCCGCCACGCACAACGTACCAGGCAGCGGACGCTGGCTGCTTGCCGGCCTGGCTGCCGGTCTGGCCGGTTCAGCAGTGGTCGCCGCATCTACAGAAGTGATCAGCTCTTTCGCCAGCGGCATGGGGCAGGAGCTGTTCAATGCCTGCGTGTTGGGCATCGCGGTGCTGATGCTGGCCTGGCACAACATCTGGATGTCTTCCCACGGTGCCGCGCTGGCTGCCAGTGCGCGCTCGGTTGGAAGTGATATCCGTGACGGGCGTAGCGAGTGTTCGGTGCTGATGCTTATTGTTGGATTGGCGGTACTTCGGGAAGGTTCGGAAACAGTGCTGTTTTTGTACGGTATCGCCGCCTCTGAAAGCGGGAAATCATCGATGTTGCTTGGCGGGCTAACCGGTATGGTCCTCGGCATCGCGGCCGGATACGCGATCTATGTCGGACTATTGCGCGTGCCGCTGCGGTGGTTCTTCAAAGTGACCGGCATTCTGGTTCTGTTGCTGGCTGCCGGCATGGCATCGCAAGCCGCGCGTTTCCTCATTCAAGCTGACTTGCTGCCCAGTCTTGCCGCACCGCTTTGGGATACCTCCGCCGTGCTGCCGGAAAACGGGGTTGCCGGAATGCTGCTGCATAGTCTGGCGGGTTACGACTCGCGCCCGGCAGGTATGCAACTCGTCTTTTATATCACGGTGCTGCTGGCTATTTTTGCCGGTATGCAATGGGCCGACAAAACCCACAAATCGAATCCATTAACCAAAGGGGCTGTTTAAATGAAAAAGGGACACCTTGCACTATGTTTATGCATTGGCACGATGAATGCTGGCATTGCGTTAGCCGGTCCGGCTGATTATGTTTACACCCCGATTGTGGAATACGGCGAAAAGGAAATCGACTTCAAATACGGTACTGCCAAGCAAAAGGACGGGACTATTAAAGAGGTAAGCAGCCTCGGGCTCGGTTACGGCGTGTCAGAGACATGGTTCACCGAGATATACCTGAAGCGCGAAAACGCAGGCGGTGCAGGACTGACGCTGGTCGAATGGGAAAATAAATTCCAGCTTACCGAGACCGGAAAATACCCCTTAGATGCGGGGTTGATCGTTGAATTCGAGGCGCCGATCAACAACGGGACTGAGCCCTATGAATTCAAGTTTGGCCCGCTATTTCAAAGTGAGATCAGCAAGGTGCAATTCAACGGCAATTTGCTGTGGAAACGCAAGTTCGGGCATCAAAATGACGGGGATGATCCGTACCCCACAGAATTCGGCTACCAGTGGCAAATAAAACATCGCTGGCAACCGGTCTTGGAATACGGGATGCAGGGTTTCGGCGAGTTGGGGCAGTGGAATGACTGGAATCCCCGGGCCGAACAGAACCATCGCTACGGCCCGGCTGTCTTTGGCAAGATCGCACTAGGCAATCACCGCCAGTCCATCAAATACAACGCGGCATGGCTCTTTGGTGCAAGCACTGCGGCGCCCAATCACACGCTCAGGATGCAGGTCGAATACGAGTTCTGAAAAGCGGGCGCGTCCGGCCGGACCAGTCCGCGCCGAAGATGCGCACGGCCAGCCAGATCAAGCCGACATACCATCGGTTGCGTACTTCTAGCCACACCATGAGTTTGCGGAACAGGTAAGCGGGCATCTTGATCCACGAAGCGGAATTTATGACACGAACCTTGATAGGCTCATATGACCAATTCTCAGATGCATAACGGACGGTGGATCATCTAAAAGCCACGGTCCGCTTAGGCCGAATTACTGTCTGTCACATCCCCAGCCGTCTCCGACAGACTTTAATTACTCGCCATCAGTGAACAAAAGAAACATGAAATTCAGCCCCGCAGTGCGGGGCTGAATGATTGTGTAACCAATTGATTTATAGGCTTTGTGTCTTTACTTCATAAAGCCGGCTGAAATAAACAAACCCCGCCTAAAGCGGGGTTTGTTTTTTGTATTGCCCGTCGCGCGGCTTGTCGCTACAATGCGCGCCTTCGTTTTACCCACCCTCCGTGGATGGGCGCAAAAAATGGCCTGGTAGCTCAGTCGGTAGAGCAGAGGATTGAAAATCCTTGTGTCGGTGGTTCGATTCCGCCCCGGGCCACCAGATTTCGCGTGCGGTAGCACGCAAAATGGGGCAAGGCGTTATTTCCGGGCCACCAATTACCCAAAGGCCTACTTTCATAGTTGGCCTTTGTTGTTTCTACTCTGCGCGTATCCATCTGCTATGGCATCATTCGGACATCTGGGAACATGCGTCTCCAGATTCTGAATATTTACGCATGGGAGTGTATCGAGCATGACCTCTTTGCCATTTCTGCCCGGATGGGTCACACGCGTTAACAGCACTTTTCTCTCGATTCTGTTGGCGGCATTGTCAATCTTGGCGGTGTTGTCCCTTTACTACACCCAAAATTCCTTCCTCGAGGCCTTCGAAGCGAAGACTTATGACCTGCGTTTCCGCGATATGCGCGGGGCGATCCCGCTTGAACCCAGCATCGGCATCATCGCGATAGATGACAAAAGTATTGCGGAATTGGGA
>CXWL01120872.1_pt1 | contig 28123 bp, 41 predicted proteins | sample 590931 | NCBI WGS metagenome assembly CXWL01 (sample SAMEA3498368, study PRJEB10139) | groundwater metagenome | biome: water well; material: biofilm material | place: Germany | collected 2015-04-27 | reverse complement strand
GTGGAACTGGCGGCGGGCACCGAGATGGTGATGCCGGGGGACAACGTGTCGGTGACGGTGAACCTGATCGCTCCGATCGCGATGGAAGAGGGACTGCGTTTCGCGATCCGCGAAGGCGGTCGCACCGTCGGCGCCGGCGTGGTGGCGAAGATCATCGAGTAACGAGCCAGTCGTAAGACGCAAGGCGTAAGTTTGAAACACGAAGCGACAACGCCAGCTAATAACTTACGTCTTCTGACTAGCAACTGTTTTTGTTTGCAAAGCTGGTCGAGTAAGACTACAATGCGCGCCCTCGTGTTGCTTTGGGCACCGAGGTTAATTGTTTGATCCGCAGCCGTGTGGTTGCAAGATAGAGTGAACGATATGCAAAGCCAGAAAATTCGCATACGCCTGAAAGCGTTCGATTACAACCAGATAGATCAGTCTGCGTTGCGGATAGTGGAAACCGCAAAGCGTACTGGTGCCGTGGTAAGGGGGCCAATCCCGCTACCAACCAAGATCGAGCGGTTCGACGTGTTGCGCTCTCCGCATGTCAACAAGACCTCGCGTGACCAGTTCGAAATCCGCACGCACTTGCGCATGATGGATATCGTTGACCCCACTGAAAAGACCGTGGATGCATTGATGAAATTGGATTTGCCCGCTGGCGTGGATGTAGTAATCAAGTTGCAGTAATAGTACAGTTGATAGACGCTAGTCGTTAGACGTTAGTTAAAGCAGCTTCCGCGCAGCGGACAAAGCCAGCATGCGACGAGCGACTAGAAACTAACGGCTAGGGTTTTGAAATCGGCTGGCCAATTGCAGTCAGCCCCTTAATTAAGGATATAAAAATGAGTTTAGGACTTGTCGGTCGAAAGATTGGCATGACTCGCATTTTTACCGACGATGGCGCATCGTTGCCGGTGACCGTGCTGGACGTGTCCAATAATCGTGTTACCCAGATCAAATCTCCGGCTACGGACGGCTACAGCGCGGTTCAGGTCACGTTTGGCGTACGTCGCGCCAGTCGCGTGACGAAAGCCGCTGCGGGGCATTTTGCCAAGGCAGGTGTGGAGGCGGGCAGTGTTCTCAAAGAATTCACAGCCACCCCGGAGGTGTTGGGCAGCCTCAAGGCGGGCGGCGCACTGGGTGTGGATCTATTCAAGGTTGGACAAAAGGTTGATGTCACCGGCGTAACGCTGGGCAAGGGCTACGCCGGCACGATCAAGCGCCATCACTTCAAATCGGGTCGGGCGACGCACGGCAATTCCAAGTCGCACAATGTGCCGGGCTCCATCGGGATGGCGCAGGATCCAGGGCGCGTATTTCCTGGCAAGCGCATGACGGGTCATTTGGGCGATGTGCAACGCACCGTGCAAAACCTCGAAATCATCCGAATAGATGCCGACCGCCAACTGTTGCTGGTCAAGGGCGCAATTCCCGGATCCAAGGGTGGTGATGTGATCGTGCGTCCGGCAGTGAAGGCAGGTGCATGATGGAACTGAAAGTGATTGATGACAATGGTCAGGCGTCCGCCAGTGTTTCTGCATCAGACGACCTGTTTGGCCGCGAGTACAACGAGGCGCTGGTTCACCAGTTGGTGACCGCATATCAGGCCAACGCCCGTTCTGCCAACAGCAAGCAGAAGGGGCGCAGCGAAATTGCCAAGAGCACTCGCAAGCCCTGGGCACAGAAAGGAACTGGCCGCGCCCGTTCCGGCATGGCATCCAGCCCGCTTTGGCGCGGTGGTGGCAAGGTCTTTCCGAACAGCCCGGATCAAAACTATACCCAGAAAATTAACCGCAAGATGTACCGCGCTGGTTTGGCTTCGATTTTTTCGCAACTGGTACGCGAAAATCGCCTGATGGTGGTTGACAACCTGACGCTCGCTGCGCCCAAGACCAAGCTGCTGACGGAGCGGATGAAGGGCTGGGGCTTGCAGGATGGTCGGGTATTGATTATTACCGACAGCATGGATGAAAACCTTTATTTGTCTTCGCGTAATTTGCCGCACGTTCTGGTGCTCGAGGCGCATCAGGCGGATCCCGTGAGTCTGGTGAGATTTCCCAGGGTGCTGGTAACGCGAGGCGCGATGGCGAAGATTGAGGAGATACTGGCATGAGCGAAAACAAATTCAGCCAGGAGCGCTTGATGAACATATTGCTTGCCCCGCAGGTTTCCGAAAAAGCGACATACATTGCTGAGAAGCACGAGCAGGTGATTTTTCGTGTGGCGCCCGACGCGACCAAGCCGGAAATCAAGGCAGCGGTAGAGCTGCTGTTCAAGGTGAATGTCGCAGGCGTACAGGTCGTGGTCGTGAAGGGCAAGAAGAAGCGTTTTGGCGGGTTCATGGGGCGGCGCAAGGATTGGAAGAAGGCGTTTGTATGCCTTGCGCCGGGACAGGAAATCAATTTTGCAGCAGGCGAGCAGGGGTAATCATGGCACTGGTCAAACTTAAACCAACCTCTCCGGGCCGGCGCGCCGTGGTGCGCGTGGTCAACCACGAGCTGCATAAAGGCAAGCCGCACGCCGCGCTGGTGGTCAAGAAAAACCGGACCGCCGGGCGCAACCACAACGGTCATATTACTGTCCGCCATATGGGGGGCGGCCACAAGAAGAGCTACCGCATAGTGGATTTCAAGCGCGATAAGGATGGCGTTCCCGCTACCGTCGAGCGTCTGGAATACGATCCGAATCGTTCCGCACATCTGGCTTTGTTGTGTTACGCCGACGGCGAACGCCGCTATATCATTGCCCCCAAGGGTGTGTCGGCAGGTGCAAAGCTGGTGAGTGGACCGGAAGCTCCGATCAAGGTGGGCAATGCGCTACCGTTGCGCAACGTTCCGGTCGGTTCAACTATCCACTGCATCGAGATGTTGCCGGGCAAGGGGGCGCAATTGGCGCGCTCCGCCGGCGCTGCGGTGCAGTTGTTGGCGCGCGAAGGCGATTACGCCCAGCTTCGCCTGCGTTCCGGCGAAATTCGAAAAGTGCATGTGAACTGTCGTGCGACCATCGGCGAAACCGGCAACGGAGAACATTCCCTGCGTTCCATCGGCAAGGCTGGCGCGACGCGCTGGCGCGGTATTCGCCCGACCGTGCGCGGCGTGGCGATGAACCCGGTAGATCACCCGCATGGCGGGGGCGAGGGCAAAACTGCGGCGGGCCGCAACCCGGTCAGCCCGTGGGGTGTGCCGGCCAAGGGTTTCCGCACGCGTCGCAACAAACGCACCAGCGGAATGATTGTTCGCCGCCGTTTCCAGAATTAAAAGGTAGAGAAATATGGCACGTTCCATTAAAAAAGGCCCATTCGTAGACAACCACTTGATGAAAAAAGTGGAGACGGCTCGCGCAACCAGCGACAAACGCCCGGTGAAAACTTGGTCGCGTCGTTCCACCATATTGCCGGATTTCGTCGGTCTGACCATAGCGATACATAACGGCAAACAGCACATTCCGGTTTACATTTCCGAAAACATGGTTGGGCACAAGCTGGGAGAGTTTTCGCTGACCCGTACGTTCAAAGGGCATGCTGCCGACAAAAAAGCGGTAGTCAAAAAATAAGGAGGCACGATGAACACAACCGCAATAGTGAGAGGCGTTCGCCTGTCGGCCCAGAAAGGGCGCCTGCTGGCGGACCAGATCCGTGGGTTGCCGGTCGCACAGGCGTTGAATATCCTGGCATTTAGCCCAAAAAAGGGCGCCGTGCTTGTCCGGAAAGGGCTGGAGTCTGCGATCGCCAACGCCGAACATAACGATGCAGCTGATATTGACGAACTGAAGGTCGCAACGATCTACGTGGACAAGGGTGCTTCGCTGAAGCGGGCCATGGCTCGCGCCAAGGGCCGTAACTGCAAGATCGAGAAGCAGACCTGCCACATTACGATAATCGTCGGAAGTTGAGGATAAGGCATAAATGGGACAGAAAATTCATCCAACCGGTTTCCGGTTGAGCGTACAGAAAAATTGGACTTCCAAGTGGTTTGCCAATAGTAAGAATTTTGGCGGCATGCTGCTAAAGGATATCGAGGTGCGCGATTACCTCAAGAAAAAACTGGCCAATGCGGGGGTCTCGAAAATCATTATCGAGCGACCAGCGAAGAACGCCAAAATTACCATTTACACCGCCCGCCCCGGCGTAGTGATCGGCAAGAAAGGCGAAGACATCGAGGCGTTGCGTTCCGAATTGAGGAAACGCATGCAATTGCCCGATGTGGCGCTGAATATCGAAGAAGTGCGCAAGCCGGAAGTGGATGCGCAACTGATCGCGGAGAGTATTACTTCGCAGCTCGAAAAACGCATCATGTTTCGCCGTGCCATGAAGCGCGCCATGCAGAACGCCATGCGCCTGGGCGCACAGGGTATCAAGATCATGAGCGCGGGCCGACTGAACGGCATCGAAATTGCCCGTACCGAGTGGTATCGCGAGGGGCGTGTGCCGTTACACACGCTGCGCGCCAACATTGATTATGGTTTTTCAGAGGCTAAAACCACTTACGGCATTATTGGCGTCAAGGTTTGGGTGTACAAGGGCGAATATACCGGGGTCGAGGAAGCGGTTGCGCCAGCGGCGGTTGAGCCGGAAAAGAAAGCAAGGAAGTCGGGAGCAAAACATGCTACAGCCAGCTAAAAGAAAATATCGCAAGGAACAGAAAGGCCGCAATAACGGCATTGCGACGCGCGGCAACAAGGTCAGCTTCGGTGAATTCGGGCTTAAGGCCATGGGGCGGGGTCGCTTGACGGCGCGTCAGATTGAGGCTGCGCGCCGTGCCATGACGCGCCATATCAAGCGCGGTGGCCGTATCTGGATACGCATATTCCCGGACAAGCCAATCTCAAAAAAGCCAGCCGAAGTGCGGATGGGCAACGGCAAGGGTAACCCGGAGTACTACGTGGCCGAGATTCAACCCGGCAAAGTGTTGTACGAAATGGACGGCGTGGATGAGGTGCTGGCGCGCGAGGCGTTTCGCCTGGCTTCGGCCAAGCTGCCCATTTCAACCACATTCGTGGTCAGACAGGTGGGGGCTTAACGGACATGAAAGCAAGCGAACTGAAAAAGAAAACAGTTGTGGAGTTGCAGGAGGAATTGCTGTCTTTGGTTAGAGCGTTGTTTGGCCTGCGCATGCAGTTGGCCACGCAGCAGTTGAGCAACCATAGCCAGTTGTCCAAGGTGCGACGCGATATTGCCCGCGTGAAAACCGTAATGAAAGAGAAGGGTGTTCAGTGATGAGTGCAACGGGCCTGAAGCGCACGCTGACCGGAACTGTGGTAAGCGACAAGATGGACAAGACCGTTACCGTGCTGGTCGAGAGGAAAATCACCGATCCACGGGTGGGTAAGGTGATGCGCGTATCGAAAAAATACCATGCGCACGATGAAAAGAACGAGTATCGCCAGGGCGACATCGTTGCCATCGAGGAGTGCCGTCCGATCGCCAAGACTAAAAGTTGGCGGGTGGCGGAACTGATCGAGAAAGCGGAAGCAGCTTAACTGCCTGCAACCGATACATCATCTTTTTCAGGTATTGCCGCAGTTTTCCCTTGCGTTAAACGTCAGGGTTGAATAGAATGCGCGGCTTCGTTTTACACCGCCAGATGCGGGCGGCTCAACCCGAACGGGTTCCAAGACTAGCCGCCGTGGGCGGATAAAGTTGGAGAGTGATAATGATACAAATGCAATCGGTTTTAAATGTTGCCGACAACACCGGTGCGCGCTCCGTCATGTGCATCAAGGTGCTGGGCGGTTCGAAGCGACGCTACGCGGCCATCGGTGATGTCATCAAGGTCAGCATCAGGGATGCGGCGCCGCGCTCGCGCGTGAAAAAGGGGGAAGTGTACAGTGCGGTCGTGGTGCGCACCGCGCGCGGCGTACGTCGCCCCGATGGTTCTCTGGTCAAGTTTGATGGTAACGCGGCAGTGCTGCTGAACAACAAGCTCGAGCCGATTGGCACCCGCATTTTTGGCCCGGTGACACGCGAACTGCGCACCGAACGCTTCATGAAGATTGTATCGCTGGCCCCTGAAGTGTTGTAGTGCTACCCAAGGAAGAATCATGCGCAAGATCAGAAAGAACGACGATGTTATCGTCATCACCGGGAAGGACAAAGGCAATCGCGGTAGTGTGCTGCGCGTGCTGGGAGACCGCGTACTGGTGAGTGGCGTCAACAAGGTCAAAAAGCACCTGAAGCCAAACCCGGTGAAGGGCGAGACTGGCGGTATTGTGGAAAGGGAGATGTCCATCCATATTTCCAATGTCGCCATTTACAACGCGGCGGCAAAAAGTGCGGACCGCGTCGGTATCAAGGTGCTGGATGATGGGCGCAAGGTGCGCGTTTTCAGATCCAGCGGTGAAGCAATTGATGCTTGAGGAGTGAGAGCATGGCTCGACTGTTTGATTATTACAAAGACAAGGTGGCGCCGGAACTGATAAAGAAGTTCGGCTACAAGTCTGTGATGGAAGTGCCGCGTATCGAGAAGATCACCCTGAATATGGGGGTGGGCGAGGCGGTGGCTGACAAGAAGGTGATGGAGGACGCCGTTGGCGATATGCAGAAAATTGCTGGACAGAAGCCGGTTGTGACCAAATCCAAGAAATCCATTGCGGGCTTCAAAATCCGCGAGAACTATCCGATCGGTTGCAAGGTCACGTTACGCCGTGCGCGCATGTACGAATTTCTGGACCGTTTGGTGACGGTCGCCATACCCCGCGTCCGCGACTTTCGCGGTCTGTCAGGGAGGGCATTCGACGGTCGTGGCAACTATAACATGGGTGTCAGGGAGCAGATTATTTTCCCGGAAATCGAGTACGACAAGATTGATGCGTTGCGCGGCATGAATATCACCATCACCACCACTGCGAAGACCGATGAAGAAGCGCGCGCGCTATTGCTGGCATTCAAATTTCCATTGAAAGGCTGAAAGCGAAATGGCCAAAAAGGCAGTTATCAATCGCGACCAGAAGCGTCGCGTGACAGTTAAGAAGTTTGCTGACAAGCGTGCGGCATTGCTGGCAGTAATCACAAACATTAAATTGAGTGCGGATGAGCGTTATGCTGCGCGCCTGAAGTTGCAGGCGTTGCCGCGCGATGCCAGTCCGGTGCGCCTGCGTAACCGTTGCGCGCTGACCGGTCGCCCGCGCGGCGTATTCAGCAAATTTGGCCTGGGCCGCTCGAAATTGCGCGACATCGCGATGCGCGGCGAGGTTCCAGGTATAACCAAGGCAAGCTGGTAAGGGCGAATTGACTTTTAGGGGTATCAGAGTATGAGCATGAGTGATCCGATTTCCGACATGCTGACGCGCATCCGCAATGCGCAGATGGCGGAAAAAACAACCGTCGCGATGCCTTCTTCCAAGCTTAAGGTGGCGATCGCCAAGGTGTTGCAGGATGAGGGGTACGTGGAAGGTTATAGCGTTTCCAGCAACGATGGGAAGCCGGTGCTGGAAATCGGCCTGAAATACTATGCCGGGCGCCCGGTGATCGAAAAGATCCAGCGCGTTAGCCGTCCTGGCCTGCGAATTTACAAGGGGCGAGACGACATTCCCAGCGTGATGAACGGCTTGGGTATTGCCATCGTATCAACCTCCAAAGGGCTGATGACCGACCGCAGGGCGCGCGCCAGCGGATTCGGGGGCGAAGTATTGTGCATCGTCGCGTAACGGGGTAACCATGTCCAGAATTGCTAAAAACCCTATCGTGTTGCCAGCCGGAGTTGAGGTAACGCTGGCTGCCAACGAGATTTCCATCAAGGGGCCAATGGGCACCCTGATGCAGCCATTGAGCAACGATGTGTCCGTGCATCGTGAAGGCGCACAGTTGCAATGCAAGGCCACCAATGACTCGATGCAGGCGAATGCGATGTCCGGCACTATCCGGGCGTTGATCGCCAATATGGTGGTGGGCGTGAGCAAAGGTTACGAGCGCAAGCTGTCTCTGGTCGGGGTGGGATATCGCGCCCAGGCTGCCGGTGATACGCTTAACCTGACACTCGGTTTTTCTCATCCCGTGGCTTACAAGATGCCTGCTGGGGTTGCAGTGGCAACACCGACCCAGACTGATATTGTGCTGAAAAGCGCCAACAAGCAGCAGGTCGGGCAGGTTGCCGCCGAGATTCGCGCGTTTCGTTCACCTGAGCCCTATAAAGGCAAGGGGGTGCGCTACGCCGACGAGATCGTCATCCTGAAAGAAACCAAGAAAAAATAGTAGAGGCAACCATGTCGAACAAGATCGAAGCGCGCCAGCGCAGAGCACGCAAAACCCGTGCCCGTATAGCCGAGCAGAAGGTAGATCGTCTGGCGGTTCACCGCACCAATCTGCATATTTATGCCCAGGTGATTTCTGCCTGTGGCAGCAGGGTTCTTGCGAGCGCTTCCAGCCTGGAGGCAGACCTGCGCAAGGAGTTGGCCAATGGTGGCAACACCAGGGCGGCAGTTCTGGTAGGCAAGCGCATTGCCGAGAAAGCCAAGAGCGCGGGTATCGAGTCGGTAGCGTTTGATCGTGCCGGCTACAAATATCATGGCCGTGTCAAGGCGCTGGCCGAGGCCGCGCGCGAGCATGGTTTAAAGTTTTAACCGGGGGTAAATGATGGCGAAGGCGCAAGGAAAAGTTCAGCAACCCGAAGATCGCGGTGATGGCCTTATCGAGAAGATGATCTCGATTAACCGCGTGACCAAAGTCGTAAAAGGCGGTCGCATCATGGGTTTTGCCGCGCTGACCGTAGTGGGCGACGGCGATGGCCGGATCGGTATGGGCAAGGGCAAGTCCAAGGAGGTGCCGGTTGCGGTGCAGAAATCCATGGACGAAGCGCGCCGCAAGATGATCAAGGTGAGCCTCAAGAATGGCACCTTGCATCACACGGTCATCGGTCGCCACGGAGCTGCCAAGGTGTTTATGCAGCCGGCGTCTGAAGGTACTGGAATTATTGCGGGCGGCGCAATGCGCGCCGTATTTGAGGCGGTGGGCGTGCACAACATCCTGGCGAAGTGTATCGGATCCAGCAATCCTTATAACGTGGTGCGGGCAACCCTTAACGGTTTGCAGGCGCTGAATTCTCCGTCTGAAATTGCAGCCAAGCGCGGCAAGAGCATAGAAGAAATTCAGGGGTAATCATGGCGCAGAGCAAAAAAATCAAGGTAACCCAAATCAAGAGCACGATTGGCACCAAGGAATCGCATCGCGCGTGCATACGCGGGTTGGGTTTGCGCCGCATAAACCAGACCGTAGAGGTGGAAGACACCCCGGCGGTGCGCGGCATGATTAACAAAGTGTATTACCTGGTCAAGTGGGAGGCGTAAATGCAGCTCAATCAAATTAAACCTGCTTCAGGTTCCAAGCATGCCAAGCGCCGCGTTGGTCGCGGGATCGGTTGCGGCTTGGGCAAAACCTGCGGTCGCGGCCACAACGGCCAGAAGTCCCGCTCCGGCGGTTTTCACAAGGTCGGCTTCGAGGGTGGGCAAATGCCGTTGCAGCGCCGGTTGCCGAAGCGCGGCTTCGTTTCTCTGACGCGCAACGATTGTGCCCAGGTGCGCCTGTCCGATTTGGAAAAGTTGCCTGTGGACGAGATTGATTTGCTGGCGCTGAAACAGGCTGGTGTCGTTCCCGCTACGGCGCTGACAGCCAAGGTAATGAAGTCCGGTGAAATCAAGCGGGCCGTCAAGTTGCGCGGTCTGCTGCTGTCCAAAGGTGCTCGTGCTGCTGTGGAAGCAGCAGGCGGCAGCATCGCGGAGTAAGGCCAGCTTGGGCGTTGCGGACAATAAGGCTGCGAACAAGGGCAAATACGGTGATTTGAGCCGTCGGCTCTGGTTTCTGTTGGGCGCGCTGGTAGTGTATCGCATCGGAGCGCATATTCCGGTGCCGGGTATAGATGCAGGAGTGCTTGCCGATCTGTTCAAGTCGCAGAAAGGCGGGATTCTGGGTATGTTCAATATGTTCTCCGGCGGCGCGTTATCGCGCTTTACGATTTTCGCGCTGGGGATCATGCCGTACATCTCTGCTTCGATCATTATGCAACTCGCGACCATCGCGGTGCCGCATCTCGAGCAATTGAAAAAGGAAGGTGAAGCTGGGCGGCGCAAAATTACTCAGTACACCCGTTATGGCACCCTGGTGCTGGCGCTGTTTCAGGCGTTTGGAATTTCGGCGGCACTGCAAGCGCAGCCGGGGTTGGTGCCGAACCCGGGATTTATGTTTCAGATGACTACGGTCATTACCCTGACGAGCGGGACGCTGTTCTTGATGTGGCTGGGCGAGCAGATTACCGAACGCGGCCTGGGCAACGGCATTTCGCTGATTATTTTTGCCGGTATCGCGGCAGGGTTGCCCAGCGCGATTGGCGGCACACTGGAGTTGACGCGCACGGGTGCATTTTCTATCCCGCTGGTGCTGTTCCTGTTTTTTGGGGCGATTGCGGTGACGGCGCTGGTGGTTTACGTCGAGCGCGGCCAGCGCAAGATACTGGTGAATTACGCCAAGCGGCAAGTGGGTAACAAAGTGTACGGCGGGCAAAGTTCCCACCTTCCGCTGAAATTGAATATGTCGGGGGTGATCCCGCCAATATTTGCATCCAGCATCATTCTGTTCCCGGCGACGCTGGCGGGCTGGTTTGGTAGCGGAGCGGGCATGAACTGGTTGAGGGATATCAGCGACAAGCTGTCTCCCGGTCAGCCGATTTACGTGTTGTTGTATGCGGCGGCGATTATTTTCTTCTGTTTTTTTTATACGGCGCTGGTGTTCAGCCCGAAAGATACGGCGGATAACCTGAAGAAGAGCGGTGCGTTCCTGCCTGGAATCCGACCGGGCGAGCAGACCGCGCGCTATGTCGAAAAAGTCATGCTGCGGCTGACGCTGGTCGGCGCGGTGTACGTGACACTGGTGTGCCTGGTGCCGGAATTTCTGGTGGTCAAGTGGAACGTGCCGTTTTATTTCGGGGGGACGTCGTTGCTGATCATCGTGGTGGTAACGATGGATTTTATGTCGCAGGTACAGTCTTACATGATGTCGCACCAGTATGAGAGTTTATTGAAGAAGGCCAACTTTAAAGGTGGGCTTGTTCGCTGATGGCCAAGGAAGATGTGCTGCAAATGCAGGGGGAGATACAGGAATCGCTTCCCAATGCGACCTTCCGCGTGAAGCTGGAGAACGGGCATTCCGTGCTGGGTCATATTTCTGGAAAGATGCGCATGCATTACATACGCATTCTTCCCGGAGACAAGGTGACGGTCGAGCTGACACCGTACGACCTGACAAAGGGGCGCATTGTGTTCCGCGCCAAATAATCCTTTTTGATGCAAGTTGAAGTGAATGGAGAGAGCAAATGAAAGTGCAGGCATCAGTAAAAAAGGTTTGCCGCAATTGCAAGGTGGTCCGGCGCAAGGGGATCGTTCGCGTGATTTGCAGCAGCGACCCGCGCCACAAGCAACGCCAGGGCTGATTGAATCAGCTCTGCAAGTGGTGGTACAATTCTCAACTTTTTAACGATGGGGTAGCCGGATGGCCCGTATTGCTGGGGTAAACATTCCCAATCACCAACACGCAGTCATAGCCTTGACAGCGATCTATGGCGTTGGTCTTACGCGTTCGCGTGGTATTTGCGCCGCAGTTGGAATCAACACTTCCACAAAAATAAAAGATCTTACCGACGCCGAGATGGACAAGCTGCGCGACGAGGTCGGAAAGTTTACGGTGGAAGGCGATCTGCGTCGCGAGATTTCCATGAACATCAAGCGCCTGATGGATCTGGGCTGCTATCGCGGCCTGCGCCACCGCCGCGGCCTGCCGGTGCGCGGCCAGCGCACCCGCACCAACGCGCGCACCCGCAAAGGGCCGCGCAAGGCAATCGCCGGGGCGAAAAAGTAATTCTTACTGAGGAACAGAGACATGGCCAAAGCCAGTAGCACGCGAGTGCGCAAGAAAGTCAAGAAAAACGTAGCTGAAGGTATCGCGCACGTGCATGCTTCCTTTAACAACACCATCGTGACGATTACTGATCGCCAGGGTAATACTTTGGCATGGTCCACCAGCGGCAGCAACGGATTCAAGGGCTCGCGCAAGAGCACTCCGTTTGCGGCGCAGATTGCGTCCGAGCAGGTGGGCAAGGCGGCGCAGGAGTGCGGTGTGAAAAATCTCGAAGTGCGCATCAAGGGACCTGGCCCGGGCCGCGAATCGGCGGTACGCGCACTGAACGCGGCGGGCTTCAAGATCACCAGCATTTCCGATATTACGCCCGTGCCACATAACGGCTGCCGTCCGCCAAAGAAGCGCCGTATCTAATTTTTAGGAGAGTACCTTGGCAAGAAATCTTGACCCCAAGTGCCGTCAATGCCGCCGTGAAGGCGAGAAGCTGTTTTTGAAGGGTGAGAAGTGCTTTACCGAGAAGTGTGCGGTGGAGCGCCGCGCCTACCCGCCCGGCCAGCACGGACAGAAGAAGAACCAGCGTTTGTCCGATTACGGTGGACAGTTGCGGGAGAAGCAGAAGTTGCGCCGCGTCTACGGCCTGCTGGAAAGACCGTTTCGTCGCATTTATCGCTCTGCGGAAATCCAACGCGGCATCACCGGCGAAAACCTGTTGCAGTTGCTGGAGTCGCGCCTCGACAACGTGTCTTACCGCATGGGCTTTGGTGCATCGCGCTCGGAAGCGCGCCAGACTGTGCGCCACAACGGCATCACGGTGAATGGCAAGCGCGTCAATATTCCCTCTTACCAGGTTCGCCCGGGAGACGTGATCGAGGTTGCCGGCAGGAACAAGGCGCATTTGCGAATCAAGGCCGCAGTGCTGGCCGCCGAGCAGCGCGGCTTTCCGGAATGGATTGAAGTTGACGCCAAGGCGATGAAGGGGACGTACAAGGCTAAGCCGCAGCGCTCCGAACTACCCGCGACGATCAACGAGCATCTCGTGGTCGAGCTATATTCCAAGTAATCCACGCGGAGGCGGACATGCAAAAGAACGATTTTCTGAAACCCCGCATCATTGATGTCCAAAGGATTTCCAGCACGCAGGCCAAGGTGGTGATGGAACCATTTGAGCGCGGCTACGGCCACACATTGGGCAACGCCATGCGCCGCATCCTGCTCTCTTCCATGCAGGGCTTCGCGCCAACCGAGGTCAAGATTGCTGGCGTGTTGCATGAGTACTCGTCCATTGACGGCGTGCAGGAAGACGTCGTGGAAATTCTGCTCAACCTGAAGGGGTTGGTGCTCAAGTTGCACAATACCGGCGAGACTGTGCTGACCCTGAAGAAAGAGGGGGCCGGCGTGGTTGTTGCGGGCGATATCGTCATAGATGCGGATACCGAGGTGGTCAACCCTGACCATGTCATTGCTCATCTGACTGCGGGCGGCAAGCTGGACATGGAAATCAAGGTCGAACGCGGTCGCGGCTATGTTTCCGCCATCTCGCGCCAGATCTACGGCGAAACCCGCCCGGTCGGCCATATTGTCCTGGATGCCTCGTTCAGCCCGGTGCATCGCGTCAGCTATGCCGTGGAAAGCGCGCGTGTGGAGCAGCGCACCGACCTCGACAAGCTGATCATGGACATTGAAACCAACGGTGCCATTGACCCTGAAGAGGCGATCCGCCATGCGGCGCGCATCCTGGTCGAACAGTTCTCGGTGTTTGCTGCGCTGGAAGGCACGCCTGCTCCGGTCGAGAAGCCGCAAGCGCCCAAGGTTGATCCGATGCTGCTGCGCCCGGTGGATGATCTTGAGCTTACTCCGCGCTCATCCAATTGCCTCAAGGCGCAAAGCATCCATTACATCGGCGACCTGATCCAGTACACCGAAAATGATCTGTTGCGCACTCCTAACCTGGGTCGCAAGTCGTTGAACGAGATCAAACAGGTACTGGCCGAGCATGGTTTGTCGCTGGGCATGAAACTGGAGAATTGGCCGGCAGCAGTCGAGAAATAAGCAGCGAGAAAGGATAATCATGCGTCACCGTTTAGCATTCAGAAAACTCAACCGCACCAGCAGCCACCGTTTGGCCATGCTGCGCAACATGACAGTTTCCCTGTTGCGCCACGAAGTCATCAAAACCACTCTGCCAAAGGCCAAGGAGTTGCGCCGCGTGGCCGAGCCGATCCTGACTTTGGGTAAAACTCCCAGCTTGGCGAATCGCCGCTTGGCTTTCTCGCGCTTGCGCGACCGCGAAATGGTGGTCAAGCTGTTCGACGAGCTTGGCCCGCGTTATGCGTCCCGCAATGGTGGCTATTCGCGCATCCTCAAGTTTGGTTTCCGCAAGGGCGACAATGCGCCGATGGCGCTGGTTGAACTGCTGGATCGTCCGGTCGAGGCTCAACAGGTCGAGGTCGCGGACGAGTAGGGGCGCATCGGCGCACCAAAAATCAAAAAAGCCGGATGAGCCGGCTTTTTTGTTTTTTGTGCGCACAGCAGATGGCGGTGGTGACGGTTGAGGAAGCCAGGCGTTGCTGCAAATGCGGCAAACGGTACCCGAACCCGCTATTAGCGAGTGCAAGTTTGTGTCACAGCAAGATCATGACGCTATGTCTCATGTGCCTTGTTCCAGTTGGCCCCCACCCCCAACCCCACCTCAAGCGGCACATTGAGTCCGGCGACGCCGCACATCAGAGTGTGCAGATTTTCCCGTGCTTGAATCAACTCGCGCTCCGGCACTTCGAGCACCAGCTCATCATGCACCTGCATGATGAGGCGGGTTTGCAATTTGTTACTGTCCAGCCAGCCCTGTACCGCAATCATGGCGAGCTTGATCAGATCCGCCGCCGTGCCCTGCATCGGGGCGTTGATGGCGGCGCGTTCGGCGGCCTGTCTGCGCATGCCGTTGCCGCCGTTGATTTCCGGTAGCCACAGCCTCCTGCCGAACACGGTTTCGACAAAGCCCTGCCGTTTGGCCTGCTCGCGGGTGCTGTCCATGTAGCGCTTCACGCCGGGATAGCGAGCAAAGTACAAGTCCATGTATTGCTGCGCGGCGGCGCGCTCGATGCCGAGCTGTCTGGCCAGTCCGTGGGAGGACATGCCGTAGATCAGGCCGAAGTTGATGACCTTGGCGTAGCGGCGCTGCTCTGAAGTGACGGCATCCGCCGCGCTGCCGAACACTTCGGCGGCGGTGGCGCGATGGATGTCTTCATTGTTGGCAAACGCGCGCAGCAATCCTTCATCACCGGAAAGGTGCGCCATGATGCGCAATTCGATTTGCGAGTAGTCCGCCGACATGATTTGGCTGCCGGGCGGCGCGATAAATGTTTCGCGGATGCGCCGACCTTCAGGGGAGCGGATCGGGATGTTTTGCAGGTTAGGGTCGCTGGATGACAGCCGTCCGGTCACGGCCACCGCCTGCGAGTAGCTGGTATGCACGCGCCCGGTGCAGCGGTTCACCATCTGCGGCAGCTTGTCGGTGTAGGTGGATTTGAGCTTGGCCAGGCTGCGGTGCTCCAGCAGAATTTTCGGCAGCGGGTAGTCCAGCGCCAGTTCCTGCAACACCTCCTCGTCAGTGGAGCGGGCGCCGGTTGCGGTTTTTTTCTTTGCGGGAATGCCGAGTTTGTCGAACAGGATTTCCTGTAACTGCCTGGGCGAGCTCAAGTTGAACGGCTGCCCTGCCGCCGCGAATGCCTGCGCCTCGATTTCGAGGAGCTTTTCGCCCAGTTCGCGACTCTGCTGCGCCAGCATGGCGCAGTCTATCAGCACGCCGTTGCGCTCCATCACGAACAGCACATCGCGCACCGGCATCTCGATGGTGCGGTAAACCTCTGCCAGGTTGCCGCGCAGTTGCGGTGCAAAATACTGGTGCAGTTGCAGGGTGATGTCGGCATCTTCTGCGGAATAGCGCGTGGCCGTTTCAATGTCTACCTGATCAAAACAGATCTGCTTTGCGCCTTTGCCCACCACGTCGGCGTAAGGGGTGGTTTTCAGCTCCAGATGCCGCAACACCAGGGTTCCCAGATCGTGCGGCTTGTGCGATTCCAGCACATAGGATTGCAGCAGCGTGTCGTCGTGTATGCCCGCCAGCCGGATGCCGTGGTTGGCGAAAATGTGCTGATCGAACTTGAGGTTCTGCCCGAGCTTTCTGTGGATCGAGCTCTCCAGCCAGGGTTTCAGCCTGCGTAGTGCGTGGTCGCGATCGAGTTGATCCGGTGCGCCGGGGTAGCGGTGCGCCAGCGGCAGGTAGGCGGCGCGGTGCGGCTCAATGGCGAACGAGATGCCGACCAGTTGCGCGCTCATCGCGTCGAGGCCGGTGGTTTCAGTATCGAGGCAAACGAGGTTGGCTTGCAGGATTCTTTCCAGCCAGGCGTCGAGCTGATGCTCGGTGAGGAGGGTTTCGTAATGGCCTGCGGCGGATAGATCGCTGGAGGGCGGCGGTTCGATCCCCCTTTCCCGCTGAAGGAAAGAAAGCTCGCGCAGCCCCCGCAAGGAGGACGCCGCGTGGTGCCCAACGGCTTCGCCGTTGACCTCGCGCAGCCAGCTTTTGAACCCAAACTTTTCCAGCAGCGTGCGCAGTTGCTCCATGTTCTGCGGGGGAGCCGCAAGCTGGTCGAAACGTGCGGGCAATTCCACATCGCATTTCACTGTGACCAGCCTGCGCCCTAGCGGCAGCCAGTCCAGAGCGGCGCGCAGGTTGTCGCCGACCGCGCCGCCGATTTCGCCGGCATGCGCGATCAGATTATCCAGCGTGCCGTATTGCGCCAGCCATTTGACGGCGGTTTTGGGGCCACACTTGCTTACCCCCGGCACGTTATCGGAGCTGTCACCGACCAGCGCGAGATAATCAGCGATGCGCGCCGGCTCCACGCCGAACTTGGCCAGTACTCCAGCATCGCCCAGTTTTTCCTCGCTCATGGTGTTCACCCACAACACATGCCTGCTTACCAGTTGCGTCAGATCCTTGTCGCCGGTGGAAATGATGCAGCGCGCACCGCACTGCGCCGCCTGCTGCGCCAGGGTGCCGATCACGTCATCCGCTTCCACCCCTTCCACCATCAGCAGGTTCCAGCCGGAAGCGGCGATCGCTTCGTGCAGCGGCGCGATCTGCGCCGCGAGGTCTTCCGGCATCGGCGGGCGGTGCGCCTTGTAGTCGGGATACCATTCGTCACGGAAGGTTTTGCCTTTTGCATCAAACACGCAGGCGTTATAATCCGCCGGGTAATTGCCGCGCAATTTGCGCAGCATGTTGAGTACGCCGTAGATCGCGCCGGTCGGCTCGCCCTGCGGGCTACGTAAGTCCGGCAGCGCATGAAAGGCGCGATACAGGTAAGATGAGCCGTCAACCAGCAGCAATGTTTTATCGGAACTTGAATTCATTGTAAGGATTCATCCAGCATGAGCAGCCAACCTAAAATACCCTCATCGCAATTGCCTGAACTCTGGAACTCCAAAGAGGCTTGGCGCGTGTTCGGCATTATGTCAGAATTCGTGTCTGCCACTGAACGCCTCAATGCCATTAAACCCGCAGTCAGCTTCTTCGGCAGCGCCCGCACCCTGCCGGATCATCCTTATTACAAGCTGACCGAGCACATCGCGCGGCTGCTGTCGGACGCAGGGTTCTCGGTCATTTCCGGAGGCGGCCCGGGCATTATGGAGGCGGCCAACAAGGGTGCGTTCTTCGGCAAGTCGCCGAGCGTCGGGCTGAATATCCAGCTTCCCCACGAACAGCACAACAACCCTTACCAGAACATCAGCCAGACATTTCAGCATTTCTTTGCACGCAAGGTGATGTTCGTGAAATTTGCCAGCGCATATGTGGTCATGCCCGGCGGATTCGGCACGCTGGACGAACTGATGGAAGCACTCACCCTGGTGCAGACCGGAAAAATCCGCCGCATTCCCATCATACTGGTAAGCAGCGAATACTGGCGCGGCATGGTGGACTGGTTCCGGCAGACCTTGCTTGCCGAAGGTATGATCAACCCGGAAGACATGGATCTGATCCAGCTCATAGACGAGCCGGAAGCGGTGGTGGACGCCATCTTTAAGCACTACGAAACGCGCGGCTTCGAGCTTTCCGATGCGGAGCGCGAAATGCAGTTCAACCTGTAACAGTTGCAGGGAAAAGCGATGCGCCTGATTATTACTTTGTCGTTATGCTGTCTGTGCGGACAAGCCCTTGCGGCAGAACCGCAACCGGCTGTTTTACCTCCACCGCCGCAGCTCGGTGCAAATTCTTCGGATGGCGATCTGGAGCCACAGGTTACCATCACCAAGCACACCGAACAGACGGTGGAAGAATACCGTATGGGCGGCAGGCTCTACATGATTAAAGTCATCCCGAAAATAGGCAACCCATACTATCTTGTGGACGACCTGGGCGATGGCAAATTCTCGCGCCAGGAAAGCATGGATTCCGGGGTGCGCCCGCCGCGCTGGATCATCCGCAACTTCTGATGGCGGGTTTCCCGCGCAGGTAACGGCTATGGAAGCTCGCAAAGTAGGCGCCATCAACGGCTGGCTGTGGATCAAGCAGGGCTTCTGGTTGTTCCGGAAAAGCCCCTTGCTGTGGGTATCGCTGACGGCAATCGGCATCATCGGGATGCTCGGACTCGCTTTCGTGCCGGTGGTCGGCGACCCGCTCGCCACGTTGCTGTTTCCGGTATTGCTGGCCGGTTACATGCTCGGCTGCCACGCTCAAGCGCAGGGTGCAGAACTGGAGTTGGCCCATCTGTTTGCGGGGTTTCAGCGGAATGCGCAGCAACTGGTTACGTTGGGCGGCATCAACCTGGTCATCAAGCTGCTGATACTCGGGGTGATGAAAATGACCGGCGGCGCGGAACTGGTAGACATCCTGACGAGCGGGAAGCAGGTGGAAGACCCGACCGTGCTGATGCGGGCGGTGGAAAGCGCCGGGATGGCGTTACCGGTTGGCCTGATCCTGTTCAGCCTGCTGATGATGGCGATGCAGTTTGCGCCGATGCTGGTGGTGTTCGGCAGGATGCTGCCGGTGGCGGCGATGCGGGCCAGCTTTCGAGCTTTTCTGCGCAACATCATGCCGATGACGGTATATGGTGTGATGCTGCTGCCGTTCGCGTATATGGCTTCGCTGCCGATGATGCTGGGCTGGCTGGTGCTGCTGCCTGTCGTGATCGCTTCGATGTATGCCGCCTACCGCGACCTGTTTCCCATGCAGCCAGAAGCGGCGGCGGCAGGCGATGTCACTGCACTCACACCCGATAACCAGCCCCGTTGAACCGGGAACACGCAGAACCAGATTGGCCCGTTCCCGGTATCAACCCTTCTTCTGAATCAGCTCTAACCGGTATCCGTCCGGATCTTCCACAAAGGCGATCACCGTGTTGCCATGCTTCATCGGCCCGGCCTCGCGCACCACTTTGCCGCCGCGTTGTTTTATTTTTTCACAGGCGGCACGGGCATCTTCCACTTCGATGGCGATGTGGCCGAAGGCGTTGCCTGAGTCGTAATTTTCCACGCCCCAGTTGTGCGTCAGTTCGATGACCGCGCTGCTGGCTTCCTCGCCAAAGCCGACAAAGGCGAGGGTGAATTTCCCGTCGGGGTAATCGGTGCGGCGCAGCAATTTCATGCCGAGCACTTCGGTGTAGAAGGCGAGCGATTTCTCCAGATCGCCCACGCGCAGCATGGTATGCAGGATACGCAAGATCCGGTCGCTTCAGATACGCGCGCCCGCCTTGCGGATTTCCGCATCGAGTTCCGCGTAGTTGAGAGTAACGGGGAACTGCGGGAATTCGCGGATCACGTTTTCCGGCGGGTGGAACAGGATACCGGCGTGTGCTTCGCCGAGCATCGCCGTGTCGTTGTACGAATCGCCGACGGCGATGGTCTTGAAATTCAGTTCTTTGAAGCGTTTCACCGCCTCGCGTTTCTGGTCCGGCATGCGCAGGTGGTAATTGACCAGCGTGCCGCTGGCATTGGCTTCCAGCTTGTGGCAGAACAGCGCGGGCATGCCCAGTTGCCGCATCAGCGGCATGGCGAACTCGTAAAAAGTGTCAGAAAGAATGATGACCTGAAAGCGCTGGCGCAGATCATCGAGGAAATCCTTGGCGCCGGCCAGCGGCCCCATCGCCGCGATCACCTCCTGGATGTCCGGCAGGCCGAGCTTGTGCTGCGACAGGATGGCCAGGCGGTATTTCATCAGCTTGTCGTAGTCGGACTCATCGCGCGTGGTGCGCCGCAATTCCGGAATGCCGGTGCGCCTGGAAAATTCGATCCAGATTTCCGGAACCAGCACGCCTTCGAGGTCGAGACAAACGAGTTGCACGAGAATGCTCCGTTAAAGCGGGATGCCGCAAGGCGCGCATTCTACCATTTCCGGAGTTTGGAAAAATGCGCTTGGTGCATCGGGGTATTCGACCGTGGCCGATGGTTTTTATCAGAGCGAGGTCAGTTTTGCGTACTCCAGCGCCAGCCATTTGGCGCCCGCCTTGCGGAAATTCACTTGCACCCGCATGTCTGCGCCGCTGCCCTCAATGTTGAGTATCACCCCGTCGCCGAACTTGGCGTGATGTACCGCTTGGCCGATGCGCCAAGGTGAGGCTGACTCCGGGCGGGGAACGGGGGGGGCGGTCGCCCGTATCTGCGGCGAAGACGGTTTTGCTTGGGAAAAGGCTCGCGGGGCGCGCGCTTCCAGTCGCGGCGTGATCCAGAGCAACAACTCATCCGGCAACTCGCGCAGGAAGCTGGATACCAGGCTGTAGTTCACTTGGCCGTGCAACATGCGGCTCTGCGCGAAAGTGAGGTACAACCTGCGACGTGCCCGCGTGATCGCCACGTACATCAGGCGTCGCTCTTCATCCAGCTCCCCGCTGTTGATGCTGTTCTGGTGCGGGAACAGCCCCTCTTCCAGCCCGGTGATAAACACGGTGTGGAATTCCAGCCCCTTGGCGGCGTGGACGGTCATCAGGTGCAGCGCGTCGTCGCCGGTACCGGCCTGGTGCTCGCCCGCTTCCAGCGAAGCGTGGGCGAGAAAGGCGGCGAGGCTGTCGTCCTCATTTTCATGCACGAACAGCGTCGCCGCGTTGATCAGCTCATTGAGGTTGTCCAGCCGCTCTTCTGCTTCGCGCTTTTTCGACGGCGAGGATTTTTCGCTTTCGTAATGCGCGACCAAACCGCTGTGCTGCAATACATGGTCAATAATTTCGGGGAGTGGCAGATTGCGCGTCGCGCTGCGCAACGACTCGATCAGTCCGACGAAGGCGGTGGCTTTGCCACCCGCCCGCGCTGCCGCATCGAACAGCGAGCTGTTGAATTGCTTCGCCGCCTCCTGCAACTGCTCGATGCTGCGCGCGCCGATGCCGCGCGCCGGAAAGTTGATGATGCGCAGCAGCGCGTTGTCGTCGCCGCAGTTCTCCATTAGCCGCAGATAGGCCAGCGCGTGCTTGATTTCCTGCCGCTCGAAGAAGCGCAGCCCGCCATAGACGCGGTACGGCAGCCCGGCTGACACCAGCGCGTGCTCCAGCGCGCGCGACTGGGCGTTGGAGCGGTACAGCAGCGCAATTTCTGAGAGTCTTACGCCTTCCTGCGCAAGCTGTTTGATCTCCCCGGTAATGAAAGCAGCCTCGTCCACATCGGTTCCGGCCTCGTAGATGCGTAGCGGCTCGCCGCCGTTTTCAGAGGTCCACAGGTTTTTACCGAGGCGGTTGCGGTTGTGCTGGATCAGCGCGTTGGCCGCGTCGAGGATGTTGCCGTGCGAGCGGTAATTCTGCTCCAGCTTGATGACGCTGCCGACATGGAAATCGCGCAGCAGCTCCTGCATGTTGCCGACGTTTGCGCCGCGAAAGGCGTAGATGGACTGATCGTCATCGCCTACCGCAAACAGGGAGTTTTCTTTCCCAGCCAGAAGTTTCAGCCAGCGGTATTGCAGCGGGTTGGTGTCCTGGAACTCGTCCACCAGAATGTGGCGAAAGCGCTCCTGGTAATGTTCGCGCAGTGGCGGGTTACGCGACAGCAACTCGTGGCAGCGCAATAGCAGCTCGGAAAAATCCACCACGCCCTCGCGCTGGCACTGCTTGTCGTATTCGGCAAAGATTTCGGCCTTGCGCCGCGTGTAGAGATCGAAGGTTTCCACCTCCTGCGCACGCAGCCCCCGCTCCTTGTTGGAGCTGATGAAGTTCTGCACCTCGCGCGGCGGGAATTTCTCGTCATCCACGTTCATCGCCTTCATCAGGCGCTTGATGGCGGAAAGCTGGTCGCCGGAATCGAGTATCTGGAACGTCTGCGGCAAATTGGCCTCGCGGTAATGTGCGCGCAGCATGCGGTTGCACAGGCCGTGGAAAGTGCCGATCCATAAACCGCGCGCGTTGACCGGCAGCATCGCCGACAGGCGTGCCAGCATTTCTTTTGCCGCCTTGTTGGTGAAGGTCACCGCGAGAATGTTGTGCGGGCTGGCCTGCCCGGTGCTGATGAGATAAGCGATGCGCGTGGTCAGCACGCGCGTCTTGCCGCTGCCTGCTCCGGCCAGGATCAGGGCGGATTGCTCGGGGAGGGTGACGGCGGCAAGCTGTTCGGGATTGAGGCCGGAAAGCAGGGGAGAATTCATGGCGCAATTATCCCATAGTGCGGTTACATTGCCTGTCGCACCATACAGGCTGGTGGCTCCAGCACCGTGGGAACGGCTTGCGGCAGGGTGTCTGGATAATCCTTGCTGTAGTGCAACCCCCGGCTTTCATGGCGGGATAGCGCGCTCTGCACGATGAGATCGGCAGAAAGCACCAGATTGCGCAGTTCCAGCAGGTCGGACGTGATGTGGAAATTGGTGTAGTACTCGTTGATTTCTTCGTGCAGCAACCGGATGCGGTGCTGCGCGCGTTGCAGTCGCTTGGTGGTGCGCACGATGCCGACGTAATCCCACATGAAGCGGCGCAGTTCCGCCCAGTTGTGGGCGATGATGATTTCCTCGTCGGCATCGGTCACGCGGCTTTCGTCCCACTGCGGTAGCGGTACCAGCTCGGCGCGCGGCTTGGAGAGGATGTCGCATGCGGCGGCTTCGGCGAACACCATGCATTCGAGCAGCGAGTTGCTGGCCAGGCGGTTGGCGCCGTGCAGGCCGGTGTGCGAGGTTTCGCCGACCGCGTACAGGCAGTCCACATCGGCGCGCCCCGAGAGATCGGTCACGATGCCGCCGCAGGTGTAGTGCGCGGCGGGCACCACGGGGATGGGCTGGCGCGCGATGTTGATGTTCAGCGCCAGGCAGCGCGAGTAAATGTTGGGGAAGTGCTGTTGCAAAAACTCCTCTGACTGGTGGGAGATGTCCAGATAGACGCAGTCCAGCCCGCGTTTTTTCATTTCAAAGTCTATGGCGCGCGCCACGATGTCGCGCGGCGCGAGTTCGGCGCGCGGGTCGTGCCATGGCATGAAGCGGGTGCCGTCCGGCAGTTTCAGGATGCCGCCTTCGCCGCGCACCGCCTCGGAAATCAGAAAAGATTTGGCGTGCGGGTGGTACAAACAGGTCGGGTGGAACTGGATGAACTCCATGTTGGCCACGCGGCAGCCCGCCCGCCAGCCCATCGCGATGCCGTCGCCGGTGGCGGTGTCCGGGTTGGTGGTGTAAAGGTACACTTTGCCCGCTCCGCCGGTGGCGAGAACGGTATCATGCGCGGCGATGGTGACGACCTCGCCGCTCAGGCTGTCGAGCGCGTAGGCCCCGTAGCAACGGTTGTTTTGCAGGCCAAGCTTGGTGCCGGTGATCAGGTCTACGGCGTTGTGGTGCTCCAGCAGGGTGATATTGGGGTGCGCCAGCACCTTGGCGGCGAGGGTTTCCTGAACCGCCAGGCCGGTGGCGTCGGCGGCGTGGATAATGCGCCGGTGGCTGTGGCCGCCTTCGCGCGCCAGGTGGTAGCCGGTATCGGTGCTGGCGTCGCGGGTGAATGGCACACCTTGCGCGATCAGCCAGTCGAGCGCCGTCCTGGCGCGCTCGATCACAAAGCGCGTGGTGGCGGGGTCGCACAGGCCGGCACCCGCTACCAGGGTATCCTGAATGTGTTCGGCAAGTGAATCTTCCCTGGATAGCACCGTGGCGATGCCGCCCTGGGCCGATGCGCTCGCGCCATCCAGCAGGGATTTTTTGGTGATAACGGCGACTTTCCGGTGGTCGGCAAGCTTCAGCGCCAGCGACAACCCGGCCAGCCCGCTGCCTATGATCAGGGCGTCAAATTGAATCAGGTCAGTCATTTGCCGGGTAGCTCATGCGGTATTCGTCGGGAGTTCCCGAAACTATAGCAAATCCCCGGCCATCCCATCTGCGGATAATTGACCATAACAGGCAATGAACTATTCTTGACGATCTGTGTCTTTGTTTTGTTGACGGGCAAGGGCTGACGCCTCTGTTGCAGTCCGGTTATACTGACGAAATTACTAGCCACCTGATTAACCCAGTAAAATACACCGGGTAAGTCATTGGTTATAGCGCGCCGCATTTTGGGTGGCGTGAGTCGAGATTCGGATAACCGGCAATGGGCGACAGGGAGGTTGATCAGCAGTTAGTCGAGCGCGCGCAGCGCGGTGACAAGCACGCGTTCGAGTTGCTGATCGCCAAGTATCAGCGGCGGCTTGCGCGGCTGATCTCGCGGTTTGTCCGGGATGCAGCCGAAGTCGAGGATGTGACCCAGGAGGCGTTTATCAAAGCTTATCGCGCCTTGCCGGCGTTTCGCGGGGAAAGCGCGTTTTATACCTGGCTGTACCGCATCGGCATCAACACCGCAAAAAATTACTTGTTGGCCGCCAAACGCCGGGCGCCGACCAGCACCCATTTCGATGCGGACGAGGCGGAAGGATTCGAGGATGCGGGGTTATTGCAGGAGGTCAGCACGCCGGAAAACGAGCTGATGAGCAAGCAGGTGATCGAGGTGGTGAACGCATCCTTGCAGCAATTGCCGGATGATTTGCGCACCGCGCTTACCTTGCGCGAAATCGAGGGGTTGAGCTATGAAGAAATTGCAGCCGTGATGGATTGTCCGATCGGCACCGTGCGCTCCCGCATTTTCCGGGCGCGCGAGGCCATCGCGGAGAACTTGCGCCCATTGCTGGGCACCAGCGAACATAACAGGTGGTGAACATGAAACAGCAGATATCGGCTTTGATGGATGGCGAACTGTACGATGATGAGGCGGAGGCGCTGCTCGATAAACTGAAACGCAGCCCCGGTACAGACGACGAATGGCGCACCTACCACTTGATCGGCGATGTGCTGCGGCAGCCCGATCACACCTACTCCAGCATCGGCACCGCGATGCGCGAGCGCCTGCAAGCCGAGCCGACCGTATTGGCTCCGGGCCGCCTCGCCAGCCGCAACACGAGGTGGTTCGCGCTTTCCGCCGCCGCATCGGTGATGGCTTTGGCGCTGGTAGCGTGGATGTCGTTGCAGGTTGGGCAGGAACCACCCACGCAGATGGCCATGCACCAGCAATCTGTCACGGCGCGCCCGGACAGCCTTTCCTCAAGTCGCGGGATGAGCGACTACCTGATGGCGCATCAGGAATTTTCACCGGGTGCAGACGTTCAAGGCACAGCCTCGTATATCCGCACCGTGGCGGGCCAGTAGTGCGGTTTGGCGCGATGAAACCCGCAATGCTGCTGGCTGCCGCGTTGTGCGTCGGCGCCCCCGCAGCATTTGCCGACCCGCTATGGCAGGACGACCTGAACTGGTTGAAGACCATGGTGTTCGCGTCGCACCAGACCGATTACAGCGGTGTCTTCGTGTACCGTTACGGCAACCATGTTGAAACCTCGCACATCATCCACGTTGCGGACAACGACGGCGAGCACGCCAGGCTGGTGGGGATGGATGGCCCGCGGCGCGAAATCGTACGCAGCAACAACCAGGTCTGGTGCTTTATCGGAGACAGCAAGATCAAGCTGGACGGACGCCGCAGTGATAGAAGGTTTCCAGCCATCTTGCCGGAGCAGCTTTCCTTGCTGAACGAAAACTATCTGATCAGGCAGACCGAAGAAGGGCGGGTTGCCGGATTTCACGCCCACGCCGTAGTTTTTAAACCGAAGGATGCATTGCGCTACGGCCACAGAATGTGGGCGCACAGCGATTCCGGCCTGCTGCTGAAGTCGGAAGTGCTGGACGAGCGCGATCGCGTGATTGAGCAAAACGCCTTCATCCAGTTAACCATAGGCGGAAACAACATTGACCGCTCCTGGATCAAGGCGGACAGGCCGGAAGCGGCCAAACTCGCACACACGGAGCAACATCCAGGGCTGACTGAAAGTCCGAGCGGATGGCTTGTGGACGTACCACCCGGGTTCCGGAAAATCACTGAAATGCGCCGCTCGCTACGCGACAAAAAGGAGCCGGTTACCCATCTGGTGTTTTCCGACGGGCTGGCAAGCATCTCGGTTTTTGTCGAGGCGTTGGAGAGCAGCCAGGATGACCACCCTGGCCTGTCCAGCCAGGGTGCGATCCAGGTTTACCGCAAGGTGAGCGGGGACTACATGCTGACGGTGGTGGGCGAAGTGCCGCCGCGCACGGCGATGCAGGTTGCGGATTCGGTGCGCCTCGGGGGGCGATAGCCCGCTTGTTTTATCCTGTTGGGTATTCACCCGGCTGGCTCTGTAACGTGCATCTTGGATCTTTAGGTACGCAGACAGGACGGGCAGGAAATTCGGCCTGCGCTGCTATTTCTTTTTTCTGTTTACCGTTTTGCGAGGAAAGAAAATGTTGAACAAGTTGAATAAGATGTTTGTTTTTATGCTTGCTTGCCTGATGTTGCAGCCCGCATCGGCCAGGGAGTTGCCAGACTTTACTGACCTGGTGGAGAAGCAGGGGGCGGCGGTGGTCAATATCAGCGCCACACAACCCCCCCGCAACACGCAGGTGCTTCCGGGGGTGCCACTCCCCCCCAAGAACGATCCTTTTTATGAATTTTTCAACCGCTTTGCTCCGCAAATGCCGCGCGGGCGTGAGTCGTCGTCTCTCGGTTCCGGTTTTATCATCAGCGATGACGGTTACATCCTGACCAACGCCCACGTGGTCGGTGGGGCCGAAGGGATCACCGTCCGCCTGACCGACAAGCGCGAGTTCAAGGCCAAGTTGATCGGGGTAGACAAACGCACCGATGTGGCGCTGATCAAGATTGATGCGAGCGGGCTGCCCAAGGCCGTGCCGGGCGACCCGAACCTGCTCAAGGTGGGCGAATGGGTGCTGGCGATCGGCTCGCCGTTCGGCTTCGACAGCAGCGTGACTGCGGGCATCATCAGCGCCAAGGGGCGCGCCCTGCCGCAGGAAAATTATGTGCCTTTCATCCAGACCGACGCGGCCATCAACCCCGGCAATTCCGGTGGGCCGCTGTTCAACATGAAAGGCGAGGTGATCGGCATCAATTCGCAGATTTACACCCGCAACGGCGGCTCCATGGGGCTGGGGTTCGCCATCCCCATTGACGTGGCGATGGACGTGGTCAACCAGTTGCGGGCAACGGGCAAGGTGACGCGCGGGCGTATCGGCGTGACCATACAGGAAGTCACGCGGGAACTGGCTGAATCGTTCGGGTTGAACAAAGCGGGCGGTGCGCTGGTCAGCAGCGTGGAGAAAGGCGGTGCGGCGGATAAGGCCGGCATTCAGGTCAGCGATGTGATTCTCAAGTTTGACGGCAAAGTGGTGAGCGGTTCTGCGGACTTGCCGCGCATCGTGGCGGCAACCCGCCCCGGCAGTAAAGTGGCTGTGCAGGTGTGGCGTAAGGGTGAAAATCGGGAATTGCATCTCACAGTGAGCGAAATGCCGTCTGACGGCCAGATGGCGCAGGCCGGGCCCGCCGGAGTGGGAGAAAGCGTGTCACGCCTCGGGTTGGTGGTGAGCGAGATGAGCGCCGAACAAAAAAACGAGTTGCAGGTGAAAGGCGGCCTGCTGGTCGAGGAAGTGAAAAGCAGCGCCGCCGCGCGCGCCGACCTGCGCCGTGGCGATATTATTCTGGCGATCGGCAACGCGGAAGTGATTTCTCTCGACCAGTTCAACGAGATCCTGAAACAGATGCCCAAGGGGCGCAATGTTGCCCTTCTGGTGAGGCGCGATGAGGCCGCGTACTATCTTGCCCTCAAGCTGGATGAGAAATGACCTGCCGACCCGCTACGAACAGGGTGGCAATTCCGTTCGGTCTGATTCTGGCAGGCTGCTAGCAGCCTGTCTGACTTAAAGGAAATCGGCTGCAAATTTAGCTGGCCGGTGCATATTTCGCCGCTTTTTTGGGCAATAGAACGACTATTGCCCTGCAAAATCGT
>CXWL01005632.1_pt1 | contig 28125 bp, 32 predicted proteins | sample 590931 | NCBI WGS metagenome assembly CXWL01 (sample SAMEA3498368, study PRJEB10139) | groundwater metagenome | biome: water well; material: biofilm material | place: Germany | collected 2015-04-27 | reverse complement strand
TCACCAAACCTAGTAAACGGAAAGTATGGCTTTGCTGCCATCTTTTGAAAGTCTGCTGCGTTTTCCCTCAGCGCTTTTGTTTGTGCTGTTGGGTCAGCAATTGTCCGTCTAATATTATCATCCGTTGCCGACTTAACTTCATTAAGGAAGTTCTGAAACTCGAACTGAATACGACCGTATAACGCTACAGCTTCTGGCGTCATCTTATTCTGCATAGCGTAGCGTGAAATTTCAGCTGTGGTCGGATGCCTTAACACCTTCGCGGCTATTTCATGGGGCAACCTATAGTCCATCTCCGTGGCCCAAAAGACCATATTAGCTATGGCTTCTCTCTGTGCAAGCGGTTGTTTGTCCCAATCCTGCACGACCTCATCAGCCCTAGTAATCAGCCCCATGCGAAAAGTATTCCACAACTCTACCTGCTGCACGTATTGCCGCACTTCTGGCATATGATTATTTCGCCACCCAATCTGATGCAAACTAAAAAACACCTTCGAGAACCAACTAATCCTTATCACCTCGCGCTTAACTGGTGACAGCACCCTATTTACCTCGGGGTCGTTCTGCCCGCGGTTGCCCCAATCTAGAGCGTAAACCGTATCTAGCGCTTCCAGCTGAATAGGAATATTATTTTCTTCATCCCGGACATTCAGCGCCAACTGTTCAAAGCCATCCTTCTGTGCCGGATCGCCATTGATCGCCTCTAGTAGCTGTTCCTCGCGCAGTTCTGTTCCACGGCGGTAAGCTTCTACCATTCCGCTTTGTGCAAGGTTAGCTTTGGCGTCTTGGTATTTAGCTAACTGTTTCTTACTCTTATCGCGACTAACTAGGCCGGCTACAGTACTAGGTGTTATATTAAACTTTGCAGCCGTTTCCCTATACGACTTACCCGACAGTATTTCTTTTAAGACAGCCGCATTTCTTTCTGCCTTTCCTTCTACCCTTTCTTTTGTATTACCAACCTGTGTAAGGTTCAATCCTAATTCAACAGCTTTTGCTGGAAGCCACTTGGAAAGAGTTTTGGGGTGTACTCCATACTTTTTACCAAGTACTGGAAACGTTGCACCTTTATTATGTTGCTCAATAAGGTCAGCCCACGGTAGCAAGTCCGCTTTTTCTTTAAGCTTTACACGTTCTATGCTTAAACCACCACGCCTTAACTTTAAGCCGTGTGCTTTTGCTATAATTGGCAATTCCTCAAGCAATCTTGGCTGTACAACACCTACACGTCTGGCAAGCTCTTTACTATCCATATTATAATAGTTGTCTACTACAAATTTAACCATCTCTGGTGTAAACGTAACTGAGTTTAACGCATGCGATTGCTCTAGCGCTGGATCACTCCAAGCTTCCTTCGACACTTTCTCCGTCAGTTCTTGATGCCGCTTAACCTCTTGCTCTACCTTCGACAACCTAAACCCAGACACCGGCGAAGTCTGCGCTTCAACCAGTATCCGCTGCCACTTCCTCAAGTCTTCTCTAATCTTATTAGGGCTTAACCAAAACTCTTGCTGTTCATCCCACACATGGTACTTAACCTCGTTCGGCGTCCTAGCTTTTCTATACCGATAACCGTCATCTCTAAGTGTTCCACTTGCTTTAAGATGCTCACCTAAATCCTTCTCTATATAAGCCATAAACTTGGTGTTATAGCCTTTCTTGCGTAAAGCCGGAGCAACATGTGTCATGTCTATTAGCCACCCTTTCGGGGTGCTGTCTAATGATACGTAACCTATCTGTTTGCCGGTACCGCTAAACTTTCCTTCACCTTCTGCTTGTCCTTCATAAAACTCGTAGTGAATAGCCTTACCCGGCGGACGGGTATATGTTGTGTGCTGAACCGCAACGAACATATTATCATCTACCTGTTTAACCTCTGCATATTTAACCAACGGACTAAACACAATCCGACCATCATTATCAACAGTAACAGGCCCTACAGATATAGCTTTCTGCCACCTTATAAAGCCCCGGCCTTTCAGCGTCGTCTCATCGTAACGCTGCGCCATCTCCCCGCGATAGAACGCCCTAATCACTTGCTCGACGTTAACAATTCCCTGCCCTAGCACCAATTCCTTTATTGTATTCCACAACTCAATTAACCGATCTAGAATTTTCTCCACCAACGTTTCATACTGCTTACCGTTAAGCCTACCCTCCAGCATTACCGCAATCTTCTCGCTATCAACCTTCAGCTTAACAGCCGCAATAAGCTCCTCACCGGCCAAACCTTGCTTAGCCATCGCCGAGCGGTAGAGTCGCGCATAGCGCCCCAGCACCGCGGTTGGCAACGCACCGACCCTATCGGCTTCACGCAGCAACGCACTGCGCTCCTCTGGCGTAAGCACCGACTCGATCGCGTGAAACGCCTCATGCACAACAGTTCTAGCAGCAATATTTGGACTTCCATTATCAGCTAGCGCTCCCAACACCAACTTCAAAGTCCTTGTTGACTCCGAGAAGCCACCCCGTGCAATCCCGTTCTCCCTCTCTAGCAGTACCCTTACATCCGCCGGGATTAATCTCTTATACTGTTCTATTGCTTGCCGCACTAACTGCTCTGTCACCTCTAAATCTTGCGGCACATTATCTAGCTGTGGCATCTCCCACAACTTTAAAGCCATACTTTCAATCCCCTGCGCAGCAAGATCCTCCAGCATCTTTGCCCATTCATACATCGAAGGATCGGCAACATTCAAGCTTTCAAAGATTTTCGCGGGAACTTGTTTGACCAAAGCTTGATAATAATCATTCAACTTATCCGCCATCTTACTATAAGCAACATTAACTTCATCATATGCTAACTTTTCTAGCCCTAACCACCGTCTCATCTGTTCAGCTAAATATTCACCAAACGTCAAGTAATACTCTGGCGTCGCCACCGGCCTTCCATTATAGAAGTTGTTATAAAAGATACTTGGTGCAGCACTACTAGCCGAACCGTTATAACTGTGCCGTAGCCGCGCCAGTTCGTAATCACGATAGACTTTAGTTTTAAGGGCGTCGGGCAACTTAGCAAAAGTTTCCAGTGTAATAGCGTGACCAAGTTCATGCAGGAGACCTTGCTGCAAAATAACTAACAAGTCATATCCTGTCCTGTCTGTAAGTCTTAAAAGACTATCAGCATCAAGCCAGATCGCATAATTACCTTGATCATAAAACGGTCCAATATTATGCTGGTCGCTAGCGTCTTTAGGCTTCGCCGCCAACTTAATTCTAAGTCCCGGCTTCATTCCCAGTCCATTCAAAACCTTAGTAAGGATCGGCGCAAGAAGCCGCAGGGCTTTAATTGTTTCATTATAAGCTTCAAGTTGCCGGGGAGTAGCTTGAAGTAAATTTGCCTCATCTGTTAAAAGTGTTACCTCCTTTAACGCTACCGGTTTGGCCTTAGCAAAGTTCTGGTTTCCGCCTGGAATTTCACTACCTCTAACAATAGCATTATCAGGCAGTCTCTTTCCAACTACCATAACTAAGTCTTTGACTTGCGAAGTAGGGCGCAAATAAATACCTTGCTTATAAAGATCAGCAAACCAACCTTCATTACGTCCGTAAACTAAAGCTCTTACAAAGTCTTCTGTAACCTCAATCTGTTGCGCCTCAGTTAATGTTTTTGGAAAAACAAGAGTAGCCTCAACAATCTTTCTAGCCCTTCCAACTGCTATACCTCCCGTAGGAAACGGTCGTGCATATACACTACCATCTGGCACCTTACTGTAATCAATCGCGAAGACTGAACTGTGCCGGGCCCGTCCTGGTTCTTTATCATGTATTATCCCAGCATAAAACTTACTCCCCACCATCCGCGGATCAATCCCCGGCGTACTAACTACGTGGAGTCCTCGCTTCGAGTCCGGCCTATCAACATTCGTTCCGGCTATTGTACCATCTCCAGCATAGACAAAGCTCGCTTTGGCACTCGGCACTACGCGCAGTCCTTTAGCCAGTACCGGTTCGTAAAGCGCATGCAATTCTACTGAGCCATGCGCTTCAGGTATCCAACCTTTACTATCAGCATTAGGATCGTAATCAAAACGCTGCTCGCGCATCTTAGCCGCAGCCCGCGCTACTATCGCATAATCTCTTAGCGCCTGCGCTTTAACTTCACTACTAACCCCCGGCAAGAACGTAACCCTTTGATCGGTGGGATCAGTAGGTAAATCCCAAACATCTGCACTAATTGCCGCTGGCTGCAGCGCCCTCATATTAACTTCAACAAACCGTACCCCCTCAGGTCCCCGTACATTCAACCGAGCCGCAGCTTCCTCTGCTTCTGCCGCTGTATAGAGCGTTAGCATCCTTTGCCCATCAGGCGCCAGCACAGCGTATCGCGGCAGATTGTCATCTTCGAACGACTCCCTTCGCGCTTCATCTCGCTCATTACCTAATGCGTAAGCCCAATCATCCCTTACCGACCTACCAACTTGATTAACACCAAACCCGTCATCCTTAGTCGCATAGCGCACCTCAGGGCCAGCCACATCACTAGCTTCGGTCTTGCGCCGTGCCCACTTGCGCATAGTAGTTAACGGCCCATCTCTTACAGGTCCCTCATCCTCAACCAACATTCGTTCTATTTCTTGTGCACTTAATTTGTATTGCCCCGGCAAGCTCTTACCGGGCGTTCCAACAACCTGTTCTACACCTTTCACTATCGCCGTTGCGCCACCACCGAAAGCCCCACCTACAAAGAAGCCGGCCGCACCACTCTCCAGCAACCTAGCCCCGGTTTCACCAGAGAAAAAGCTATAGGTTGGATCTGTATACTTTTTAGCTCCTACATCAACAAGCTCTTGCGCTGTCTCTGTTACTCCCTCCCGAACAGCCGACTTAGCTGCCTCATCAAAAATGTGCTTACCTGGATTAAGCAGGCCCTTCCCTAACATCAACGGCGTATAGACCTCTAGCGCGCCCTTAGCCATACCGGCCATAAGGCTTAGTCCGGGATTATAGCTTTCACCCCCGGTAAGTTCAAACTGTTCTTGCGCTGTCGCCGCCGTCTCTAATGACGTTCCACCAGCAAAGGCCCCGACAACTGCGCCCTTAATCGCCGCGGGTGCCAGCTTAATGCCTTGCATTGCCCCAGCCCGTACCAACCCCGCACCTACTAACGCTGTCAGCCCACCGCCCAGTCCGCCACTCGCGATTGTCCCTGCCATTACCGGCGCCTGCTCGCCTAGCTGCTCTACCAACCAATACGTAAAGTCGTCTGCGTCATAAACGTCGCTTAGTGTTGGCACTACAGCCTTTGGCGCACCCGCGTGCAGCGCCCCTACCTCAGCTTGCGCAGCATCGATCGCTTCACGATCACCACTAAGCTCACCTACCAACCCCTTAGCTGTAGGCACAATTTCCTGTACCTGTGCAATGCCCCTCTGTACCCCAGCGCCTGCGGCCGCCGCGTAGCTTGGCAACGCTAGCTGTTCAGCTTCAAAGCTTGCTTTTAAAGTCTGTGGATTATCCTCCCCAAGCTGCTGGCTTAAGTAGTCAGCTCTAAGCTGTGCCGCTTCTTGTGCTTGCACTCGCTGTTGCTTAGCGCTTTGCCGAGCTACAACCTCCTCACGATCCGCTAGCCCTAAAGAACGCATAGTCGCGGTGCCAAGATCAGCGGCCCCCCGCTGTAGGCCTTGAGCAACCGCTTTTTCACCTTCCACCAATTGCTCTACCGACTGGCGCCACAAGCTTTGCGGCTTTACGCTTTGCGGCGCTGCGGCCGGCGGCTCTACGCTTGCTGCTTCAGCCGTCTGCGGAACTTCACTCTGACCACCACTAGCGGCTGCTTGCCCCTGCGTCAGTCGAATAAATTCCTCTTTCAGCTTTTGTGCTTCATCCATCACTTTACCTTACTCTATATCGTAACCTCTATCCTTCAAGAACGATCTAAAAGCAGGATCGTTAATTGAAGGATCTGCTAGAAGTTCTGGCGTTAACGGCTTCTTCTGTGTAGAAATAGTTGCTGCTGAACGACCCGGCGTCTTAAGAGAATTTTGGGTCCTGGCCGGTCCCGTTTGTGATATTGGCCTGGTAGGATTTGGCGCCAAATCGCCCCCTTCCTGCCCTACTGGCCCCGTCCCGGCCGCCGAATTTGCGCTGGTAGCTTTCGTTTCATAGGCACTACGCTTAGCCCCAACAGCGTCCCGCGCGGCGGCCCGCGCCTGCGCATCAATCTCATCAGCTGAAAGCACCGTCTCAGCCAACGGATCTGCGTTTGCCTTCTCTAAAGCAGCCTTTCTTCGTTTATATTCTCTATCAGCTACTTGGCGCTCTTCCTTCGTAAAGCCCCCCCCATCAGAACCGGTCCTACTTTCAAGCAAATCAGCACGGCCCGATTGTTTTAAAAGTTCCAACTCTACATCGTGTGCCTGCTGATCTTCACGATTAGCGTCACGGTCGCCGAAGCTGCGGCCTTCTCCGCGCAGCTTCTCGGCTTCAGCTAGTTGCATCTTTTCTATACCGCCAGCACCCTCCAGTCCTTTACCAACCGCTTGAGCTATAGACGTACCGCCACCGTACCAGCTAGGCATCATTAGCTGAAGGCCTGTATTAAGCAGGAAAGCTTGCGCTTTAGGATCGCTAGCCCAGCCTTTCCATTGCGCTTGCAAATCTTTTTGCTTAACAGGATCTACAGCTGCGCTTGAAGGATTAAGAAAGTCCATAGCAATCTCCTTAACCTAACAACGAACCAAGCGGCGGTACCCGCAACGGATCGGCCGTTCGACCATTAAGCAACATCATTAGCTGGTCAAGCATCGGCGACCCTACTTTGCCCATTAAGGCATTACCCTTCGGGGTGTCTACGCCACCAGCTACGCCACCACTAAATACGGGGTTTGGAGCGGTCGGTGCTGTAACACCCTGCAAACCGCTGAGGGCCGAAGCAGCTGCCCCAGCTGGACCGGCTCCACCGAGCCCACCTGCAGCCAGCGGGGAAGCCCCTATTGCTGACAAGCCGGGTCCTACAGGTGAAGGCTGCACCGTTGGCTGTAGCGATTGGGGGCCATTAAGCAGCGCCCCTAACTGGTCGCCCTGTGGCATTCCCATTAAGAGTTTAGCTGTATCTAGCGGCGAAGCCCCCGTTGCTGGGGGTGGAACACCACCGCTACTCATCACCTGAGACAACAAGTCTGGGTTGCTTGCACCAGCAAGGGACATCAAACCTAGTATGAAAGGGTTCATCATAACTTTATCCTCATTTACCCATCATAAGACCGGCCAAGCCTAAGCCTGTACCAAGTATTTGTTGCATAGGATCGGTTTGTGGCATAGATGGCGTGACTGTTCCTATCGAGGTACCGCCGGGCATACCACTAACCAGCCCCATTAGTTCCTGTGCCCGTAAGAACGGCAGTTGTTGCTCCAGGTAAAATCGTTTCTGAGCTTCATCTAAACCAGCTTGTGTTGTAGCACGCTCTTGCGCGCCTATTGCCGCCTGGACCTTTGGCCCAAAAAGTTGAGCGGCCTGCGTAGCAGGCGCTTGTGAAACGCCGCTCTGTATTGCCTGCAAGCCAGAACGATAAGAAGTATCATAGAGGCTGCTTAGAGCATCACCTATTTCTTGCTGCGTTCGACCTGTAGCCGTTCCTTCAGCTAACTGGTCTCGCGTGTTGCCGCCTGAATACGCACCGCCCGCTACAGTCGCGCCCGCACGCAAATTGGGCAGCACCTGCTCTACAAGACTTTGGTTCATAGTATTAGCTATGGCGCTGCCATGTGCTGCCAGCGCCGGGTTGCTTCCCGGACTAAGTATAGAGGGATCAAGTAGAAAATTATTAGCCGTCGCCATATTATTGGCCAGCTGCGTTCCTGTACCAGTTGCCGCTGCTACTGCACCCTGCTGTCCAGCAATTTCATTAGGTGCTAGATTAGCTATAGTCTGGCCGCCATAAAGCGCTGGCGTCGACTTAGCATACTGGGTAGCGTAAGGCATCGCCAGATTGAACAGCTTGGTCTGCTGTGGACTCATCTGGAAGCTGCTGGTTTGCGTAATTGGCTTAGGAGCCGGTGCGCTACCCATCTTAGTGTCTCCACTTCATACGCACGTCCTTAGTAAGCCGCACGCTTAACTTGAAATCCCAAGGCGCCAACAACAACGCCCACCCTTTCCGGCCATTAAATGCCAGCTCATCAATGTGACACGCTTTACAGTAAGAGAGTAGTGTCTCCATCGTGTGGTGATAGTGCTTACGCAACCCTGTTCCGCCAAGCCAATAACAGCTATAGACGCTTTTCTTCGGATACCGAGCTAGACACCAAATTGAAGCCGCCACTATACAGCCTTGTTCTACCACCACCCAAACTTCATAGGAGGAGTCCATCATTACTTGCTGAAAGATATCCTCTGGCTCGTAAAACTCAGTAAGCCCGGCGGGGTGCTGCTGCAGCAACTCGTCGATGCGGCCCCACACCAGCGCTAGCTGATCTCGTGAAACGAGATAGCACCTATCCGAGCTTGTGCCAACTTCCTGCGTAGTATCCATAAATGCCGGCTCCTGATCCCGGGTTCCAATCAGTGCCGTCTGCTAGTACAATTTGGCCTGTTTGCAACCGCACGGGCGGTGAATGCAATTCCTTCAACTTTACTACGTCGTGCAAAGCTAGAGCCTGCTCGACCGCTTCGAACTCTTTACTTAGCCAGTCCAGCAAGCTTTCTTTATCAGGTAGTGTAGAACGAATATAAGCCATCACTGATACCCTATCACACCGTGAACGTCATTAGCAGCTACAGCTGTAGTATCACTATCTGCTATAGCCCCAGTAATAGCGTAAGCAATACCTACAGTAAAGAGCAGTCCGGCACCAAAGTTAAGGTCACAACGCCCAAGCGTAGGTATAAGAAACGTAGCAACGGGTACAGACGTACCAACAGTAGGCGCTACAGCTAAATCGTAAAGCTTAAGAAACTTAGCCGCTATAGCACCATTTGCTACATTGATTGATTTAAGCCGGCCCGGCGCCCCCTTCACCAGCGTGGCGTTTGTCGTGGCCGCTGCCGCTACTCGAGCTTTCAAGTTCATTTTGTTGCTCCACACTTAAAGCTGCCATACACAGCATTATACTTGCGAATTCCGGCGATTGTCTCAGCCGTATCTTTGCTAGCACTAAAACCCAAATAGCCTACTTCAGCAAAGCTAGCACAGATCGTTCGCTTAACTTCCGCCTCCACCTTCGCGCGCGTTATCTCTGTTATTTGGGTCTGCCAGAATAACAGCGGGATCATTGCTGACGCCACTAATAGCCCGTTTAGCGCCTGAGATAAGATCATCGGCTGTACCTTCCAATTCATGAAGCACCTGACGCCTTGCTTGATCTAGCATCTGGCGGCGCTCGAGCCACCGAAATAGTTCGAGCGCCAGCCAAAGCATCAAGCTTGCTAGCCTGATCATTTTTTTCACCTATAGCTCAGTGGCGCCTTACTGGCGTAAGACCACACCGCACCAATTACAGTAATGGCGGCACCGATTAGCTCTTGCATAGTACCTTCATCGAAGTAGCCCATGCTTACCATCCACCCACCGGCAAAGGTAAGCAAATGCCTGACAAGGCCCAACCACTGTTCTACTGTCATAGTTTCGGACTCCAGTTGGTTGCAAAACCATCTTGCAACTGAATGTGGGGCGTGTCTACAAAGCCTTTCCAATCGCCGCCCCAATCGATGGGAACTTTTAGCTCAAGCGCAGCCCTCTTGAAAGCTGCCGCTATCGCTGTCATTTTCTTTTCCGAATAGCTATAAGTGCCGCCCTCCCAAGCCACGTAGTCGATAGCCCTACCTGTAAGGTGCTTGCTTTTCATTGTCTTCGACTTGCCCTGCTTCACAAACCGACGCTGTTCAGCAACAGTTCTTAAGCCATCAGTTAGAAGGAAATCTATCGGCGTCAACTCTAAAGCCCGGCGAACTACCGCTTGCAGCTTAGGGTGCACCCCGGCGAGGTTGCCCTCACTTCTAGCGCTGAACTTGAATTTTGCCACTTTAACCTCACAACTGACTAAGGGTTGACATTTCAAGGTCGTAACCTTGCAGTGACCAATAAACTGTAGTGCTCGACTCGATGCGTAAAGCCATTAAGCGACCGTTAACGGTCACGTCTAAGTACTTCTCGGTAAGCGGATTGAAAGTTTGCGTTTCATTCCAAGTAACAGCATCCTGCACGTTGTCTTGCCAACCTACACGCACATTAACTTGACCTGTCCCTTTCATCTTCAACCAAATTCTCGTGCACAGCTTGCGCGTTGAGAAGTTAGCTTTTGGCTGACCGGTCTCGTCAGTATCGTCGTAAGCCAAGCCAAGCCGTTCAATAAAACAAGTTGGCGTCGACGTATCGAACAAAACACCTGAGTCAACCTGATAAGCTTTACTGGCCGTCTTACTAACGACTACGATTTTCTCTAGGCTGGTGTTGGCCCATGGCTCGCTGTCGTCGTTCCACGCTTGAGTGTCAGAGTCCCACGTTTCAGCACTAGAAGTCGAGATAGCCCCGCGATCAGCACTTACAGCGTCGAGATCCCTTACCACCCAAGTATCGTCTTTATAATTCCAGATAGCTACGAGGTTAGGATACGTTGTGCCACTGCCTGGAAAACAAAACCAAACCTCCTTAGCCGGTGAATTGTCGAAGACAAACGAGTTAACGTAATTCGTGCTATCTATTTCACCAAAAATAGCCTTCTTTACTTTATCTTCGACTACGGACTGTGCACTCTTTTCGCCCGCATGAATTAGAATGTCGTCAGCTGTTACGACCAAGTGCTTAGTACCTTTATCGAAAGCTGTTGCACACTTCGACGTTAAGATACCCGCGGTTGACAGCAACAACTCGGGCGAAAAGATGCTAACCCCACCAATGAAGCGCAACGAGTGAATAGCTGAAGCTTTATAAATAATCAGCTTATTGCCTAGAAGTTCACCGTCAACTATAACGCCACCATGAATATCCGTTAGCTCTAAACGACCGGCGTCTACCGCCGGATTGGTATAATCCCACGAAGTAGGTAGGGTGCCGGGATCGGCCTTATGCGACCACTGTAACATGTGTCCAAAGTTAACACCCGAAAGCGTTAAGTTCAAAGCTACTAAGTAAGGACCAAAAGCTATAATTCGCTTTGCCCTCATCGTGCTGGTCCAACTAGTCAAGTTGGCTAGTGGAACGGCTGGATTAAGCGAAGGCCAATATTGTGGAATATCCGTTCCACTGTTAATAATAGGCACACCACCTAAAATAGTTCCGTTCCAGTCATGACCAACAACCGGTGCATAATCGCCACCGCTCGTGCGGGTAATGTCTGTATGAACTGCTCCATCATAAACGTAAGCTTTAGTTAGTGACGTATAAAGCCAATAAGTTTGACTGGCGCTAGGCACCGACAGGACAAACTCCGGCACAGTTGAAAGCGTACCGAATACCTGCGTATGGCCGCTAATGCGCTCGACGCCACGTTTGCTGAAACGAACGTTTTGCGCGTTCGACCAAGCATTAGGCGGAATAAGATGCGGCTCGATATCCGCAATCCAACCTTTTGTACCGACGTTATGTATCGGCACAGTAATAGGATTGTCAGCTTTCTTTGCGCGCTTAGCCATTACGGCAGAACCCTAAAGATTATACCGGTCGATATATTCTTCGGCCTGGTTTCATTTCCTCCTGTAGCACCTGTAGTATTACCACCAAGGGTCTGACCGTTATTACTACCAGCCGCTGCAATATTGGCATTCGTACCCCGTGTATAACTATGATCATGAGACTTAAAAGCGTCTTCTTGCTTGGTACCGATCTTGTCTCCGGTCGTTCCATCGCCGCGACTAGTGCGGCTCGCTGCGTCAGGATCTACCCCAGCGGCGTGATCCCACGCGCGCGGGAACCTACCCTTAAAGTCCGGCATATTGAAGGTCGTGCTGCCGTCGCCTACACCATAATTTGTACCCCACTTTGCAAAGAGAGCCGCATAAGTCGTGCGCGAGATAGCCTGACCTTCCGGGAAGAGCCATTTACTGCTTGGTGTCGTTTCAAGAAACCACCCTATCCAACCACCTATAGGTATAGACGCATCTGGGTCGTAGGTACAAATCCACTCGGTCCCCGTATAGGTAAAAGTCGCGCTTTGAAATTGATAGCGCAAAACAATAGTTGCTTGCCCATTAATATTGCCCGCACCAGAGCCATCAATCGTAACAGTATTGACTGTAGAGTCCGTTTTCTGAACTGTCACGCTAAAGCCAACAAACACTGTATTAACTAGAGTAACCGTGCGCGCAGCCGCTGAGGCGCTCACGCGCCTGATCAAACCATCGTCGGTGTAAGCTACACTAAAGTCAGCTGTTGCGTCGATTGGCGGCACCGCGGTATCTACGCCGCCATCAGCTTCAATTGTCCAAACGGAGTTCGCGCTCGACCATATAAACGTCCTTGTCTCATAAGCTCTACGCATCACATAGGAGGCGGCACCGTTAATAGTGTCGGCGCCGTTCGGCGTTATAGTGACTGTGTTCTTACTGGTATCATACTTAACGACCGTATGGCGAAAGTGGTCCTTCAAGCCCGAAGTTGACGGCAAGCTCACCGTTCGTGCCGCCGCGCTTGCACTGACGAAGGAATGCTTACCATCATCAGTGGTGTTATTAACCGTTACGTTGCCAGCAACCGTTGCGACTGTGCGCGGAAAGTAAAGGCTTTGATCTGCATTAGGAAAAGTTGCTTGAAGCGTTGCCTTGATTAAACGCAAGTGGTCGTCGCCCTGGCCCTTCACATCAGCGCCGGTCGGATTAGCGGCCACTAGACCACTAACGTAAGTTGCTGACTCTAGTCCCATCAGTGGGGTCCTCCAATTTGCAACTCACGGTTGGCGAGATCGCGCTCGACTTCGTCAGCGGCCAACACCAGTCGGCCTTCTTTTTCCATCATAGAGAAAGTACTGGCCGCTACGTCGTTGTTAATGCTTTTCGCTACCAACCAGCCCGTCTTACCTATCAACACGTAAGGATTATATTTCAGCCAACCGTTTTCAATATTAGCGGTTAACGCTGCAGCGTTAGCCAAGTAGCGCATTTCGATCTGATAGAGCGCATCGGGGGTAGGAAAGATATAAAAGTAATCTCCTATCAGCGCATAAGCCTGTGGCTCTGCAGCTTCATTCTCGTCAGGGTCGCTTTCAGCAAAATTCTTTTTTAAGGTGTCAAACTCGTCCTTAGCAAGCTTAACAGGAAGCTCGTCAGTATCGTCAGGAATATAATAGAGGTGAAGGTTTTCAGCTTCGACGATGAAATCGTCGGGCACCCGGACACGGCCTTCATCAGCCGTTGTCCGAATAGTAGCACTTTCAGTAAGCAAGAACCAAGGCTTAGTCGGACCGCGTTCTAGCATCACCTGCGCTAGCCGCATAGAGTCCTGTATCTTAGTCACCAAGTCTGTGCGGTGGCCTAAGACCATTTGAATGGTAGCAACTGCTTCATCTCGTGTCATGGCAACTCACTCTGCTTTGCCCACGTTCCACTAAGCTGCGCGACAGCTGTCCACGTTCCATTAGCATTTGCTGCCAGCGTCCAGCTACCAGTAACGCCACCACTTACCTGCCAGTCAGGCGCCGCTCCAACACTAAAAGCTACATTCTGCGGCACCATTACAAACGAAGCTGCATCAAGATAAATATGACGCGGCGTGGTAAGGGTAACGGCCTGAGCATTAAGAACAAACTGCCCAGGATCAGCTTTAATTGTATTAAGTGAAGCTATAGTGTTTGCAACTAAATTAAAAGTGCCTACACTTGCTGTTAACTTATATGCGCGTTGTAGCGTTATTGCTTGTGCATTCAAAGTAAAGGTAGCAGCCGCGGCTGTTAACTTATATGCGCGTATGAGCACAGCATTCTGTGCTGAAAGCGTAAAGTTTGCTGGCTCGGCTACAAGAGCTAACGCTAACGCTGTACTATGAAGCGGAGTGTGAATAAAGCTCATGTTAGCTGTCGTATGCTCCAGTCAAAGGCTCTATCTGTTCCAGCTATACGTATAAACGTAAAATCCCAACCGTGCATAAGCGTTAAAGCTGGTGTTACTATAACAGGCTCTGCCTGCACACCAAGCAACGTGCTAACCCAAACAATCCTCTTCGTACTTGAGCTTAATACTTTTTCATATATACGCAACGTATACTCTTCCGAAGAGGTTAACGCATTTGTGTCCAGAAAGAGTTGAAAAACACCGTCATCTGTAGCATTGGCTAGCGTTGTAGAATTGTTAACCAAACTATATTCGCTAGTACTAATGGTGGCTGTGCCACTATACAGTTGTGTTAGCGCCATGTTACCTCACTATGTAGATAGCAGCTGAAATACCAGCAATAAAGGCTGCGTTTGCCGAAGCTGTAATGCTCCAAGTATCTGTTGTCTTTATAATCCCAAATGTATAGAATGGATTAGTACACACCCCAATTACTTGTTCAAGTGCGGTAGTCACATGTACTTTAAAATTATTTCTTTCTACGTTAGCTATACGATCTGTAGAAAAAAGGTGTGTGTGGTAGCGTACTGCGGTCATAGCTGCACTATTTACACTAAATCCATGCTCAGCATAAAAACCATCAAAGGTAGGCGATCCAAAACTTGTCGCTCCTGACACAATAGTCGTTCCACGAGATGAAGCTGAAACAATACCTAAAGCCTCAACTTTACGTCCTACTTTAAAGAAATGATTGTCTTTAATTCCACCATATCCACTAATTGCTACGTTCAAAGTGCCTGATGCTGCAGCGGCTGTCTGCGCCCTGGCTCCAACTGTAGCTCCGCTTGGTATAAACAAGGGAAAGCTATATTTTTGCCCACCTCCCAATGACCCAGGTGCAGCCGACCCGCACAGTAAATCGGGTATTAATACAGAAAAAGTTGTGCCGCCAGATAGATCAATACCAATATCGCATAAAGAGCCGCGGTTGGTCGCTGAAACATCTCCATTATAAAAACCAATATTTAAAGCAAACACATCATGCGGTAAAGGATCTAAAATAGTTGTCCAACTTCCTTTAACGTTACTAGCACCGGGTATTATATTTATACCCGGTGTATCAACACTAGGCGCTTCTGTATTGTGTACAACCTTAGAAAAACCCCCAAAAGTGAAGGATTTTAGGGTCATAACTGTACACCATAAGCTGCTACACTAACATTACTGTCTGGAGTACCCGAACAAGTAACACGAGTGTAGATTGTACTACCCACCGGTACTTTATTAAATAAAGGAGGATTAAGGGTAGTCTGAATTATTTGCTCCGACGCTGTGGTAACGTATTGAGCACCTAAAACTAAAGGCACTTTAAAATCAACAGTGCCAAAAGCAAGGTCAACTGTATATGCTAAGAGGTTCATTGTAGCGTCGTTAATGCCGAGACCAACTTGCCAAGCATAAGTATTTCTTTGCGTAATACCCAAGACGGTCCATAACCCAGTTACACCACCATTACCCGGTGTAATTAAAGTTCCACGGGAGCTTGCCGGTACAACACCAAGTGTTTCAACGGACATACCTAAAGTAGTATCGTGCGGAACTACTCCTCGATAGCTCGCTCCAGATACACCCTCCGTATTATAGGCAGTTATACAGGCCGTTACCGCGCCAGCTGTAGCATTATTGACAGAAGCTCTACCTTGTAATAGTAACGCGCCGGTACCGGTTGTAGTTCCTACCTGTAACGGAAAAAAGTATTGTTGTCCTCCGCCCGCTGTTTCTGGCGCTGCACACGAAGCTAATAAGTTTGAAATTACTATTCGGTCTGGAGAGGACCCTACACCAACTTCTTCATAGGCAATGTCCACTAAAATATCTCTAGCTGCAGCGGCAACAGCACCAGATATAAACTTGATACCTAAAAAGCACGGGTTTTGTGCTCTTTCCCAGTTCATAAGTGGTGCAAACGTACCCGACAAGCCTACATAACTTCCTTTAACATTACCGGCTCCAGGTGTTATAACTGTGCCTAACGAGCCCGCACCGTTTGAATAGTTAGTAGCTTGGCTTATAACAGCAAGAGGGAGTTTGCTATTTGAAAAAGCCAACATCAACCGGTCTTCCCGTTTAAAGCGCGAGCTATAGCTGCCCGTTCACAATCAATTTCGTAAAGTCCTTTACGCTTTTCTTTAATCGTAGCTACAAGCTCGCGCTCTCGCGGCTGAATACTTTCCAGCAACTTCTCTCTTGCCTGCTCGTAAGGCGCGATCTCAGCAAGTTGCTTATCACGCTCAGCCGTTAACCAGCGAAAGCGCTTGCGCCACTCTTCACGATCGAACTTATTGACCATTAGGATCGTCCTTAGTAAAGTCGATGAAATACTCAGCCCCAACTTCAAACCAGCCAAACGCGGCAGGGTTGGTGATATTCATCGTGACAGTTCCTGACGGCGTAGCCTTCGACCGCGAATAGTTCTCACTCTCTGGATCGGAGGAGTAAACCCGATAAAGCGTAACCGTTTTATACTCACTACCTTCCGGGCCGTCAGTAATAGCTGAACACTTAAACTTAGCTGTAACTCCAGTAATAGGCATAGCTTGCTCCTTATGTGATAGTTAGAATGCCGGTCGTTGCATCGGCATCCCACGTGAACGTCTCACCACTCGGCAGCGTTACGGCACTGCCGTAGTCCCACCACAAGATCAGCGGATCGGCTGGTGCAGCGGGGGTATCGTCATAAAGCACGGCATAACGGAAAGGCCCGATCGAGCCCCCCGCTGCCGTAAAAACCACATCAGCAAGCACCAACTTATAGATGCCGCTCGTTTGCGAAGACGATGAAATGCTAGCTGCTGTGCCACCGGCCGTATAACCATTACCGGCGGCAATCTCAACCAAGTCAGCTTTAATTGAATTGCTGGCGACCGGGGCCGTGTTGGTGAGCAGAACCTTTAGAGTATCAGCACCAAGATCTATAATCTTCTCGGCTTGATACTCAACATACTGATTAAACTTATTAGCTACGACCATCAGTCGTCCTCCATCCCGTCATACTCACCAACAGCTCCAATCGCGACGCTACTCACCTCAACTTTAAGCTCGCCAGGATAGATACTCTCGATGGTCTTACCTTTACTATCTTTATAGCTATCCATTGTAGCCCCCCTTAATGCCGTGACTTTACCTTTAATGATAATCTCCACGTCGGAACCTAACGTAGCTCCATCAGGAAGGTTCATATTGGGCCGCAGATCGATCCTGGCGCACAAGCTCTTTTTGCTGTCGCCCATCATCGGCCCGCCATAGCTATCCTTAGTTGTAGGTACGTTCGGCACAGCTTTAAGCTCCTAGCTGAAATGAAAAGAAGGGCGCTTGCAGACTTCCCGCACGCGCCCTTCTCCTTCCACCTTACACCACAACAACACCCGTATTGGCAACAATGCCCCACTTAGATTTGTGGAACATTAGCAACACCGCATCTCCTACGGCATCGAATGCCATAGTAGTCCCCTGATGGAAGCTCGTCGGAGTAATAGTACCAACCCCACCAGCGGTGTTCATCGTGATCAGTTTGAGCTGACCATCCTCACCGTTCGCCAGGGTAAGCGCATTAGCACCGGTCGTTACGAGCTCCGTCCAAAGCGTCGCTACACTAATCGCTCCTGCTCCAGTCAGCGTTTGCGGCACGCCAGCATTAAGCTTGCCGCGTAGCATTGCGTCCCAGAGCTCGGGAGAATAAAGGTTGTCTCTCATTTTACTCTCCTTAGGTTTGACTAATATTACCAATATACTTCGACGTCAGCCCACCACGTTCCAGCTGCAGCGAACACTCAGTCTGGATGTAGCCGCGTCTTGCGTCCTCACCCTTATTCTGAATGTCGTCCTGCACCTTTGTGTCACGGCCAGCCAGCGTAACGTAAGTCATGCTCGCAAAGTCGAGTATCCACATCGACTTAGAGAACACCGAGTTACGACTCAGCAGGGGATGCGTCTTCAAGAGAATTCGACCTTGCGGCAATATCATCTCTCTAAAGTTCATCCCATAGACCTTAACAGGTCCGCCCCACTGAATATCACCGTTAGCGTCAGCCGCCACAATCTTATTCAGTTCATTAAGGGCCTTATTGCCGACCATCGCGATGCGTTCATCACCAGCTGGAGACGAGAAATCAAACACCTCGTAAATATCGTCCAGCAAGTTGAACATCGTCACAGCCGCCGAGTAGACCTTAACACGCGAACTAGGCAGCTGTGCTCGAATTCCGCCCATGCTTCGCTTAGGCTTCCCGTTATCGCCCGTAACTTCCGAACGCGAGCCCCAGAGCATCGACATCTCGATGCCCCGGGCGTGGTCAAACATCTTGCGCTTCTTGTCGTTCGACCAAGCATTACCCGTGCGCATATTCGTAATAGCATCAGCCGTTTTTGTCAGCTCATAGCTATTCTTAAAAATCTGCGTCAGGTTGTTGTACTTGTTCGGATTACGCGAAACAGCACTCGGTTCAGGCGTTCCTTCAGCATGCATGCTACCAATCAGCAACAAGAACTGATCGTCAGCAATAGCCGCTGCCGTAGTGCCACAAGCTCCACGCTTTACAGTAAACTGCGTGTCGCTAAGCACCTGAACGACTTCGATCTTCTCCTGCGTGAAAGCAGCTGTATCAGCCGCCGGTTCGACCCACAGTACGTCACCCGCTTTAAGATGGGTCGCCGTACCATAGACCCTTTCCGGATTGGTCGTGTCAGGGTCGCCAGAGTCCACCGTGACAGTCGTCGCCGTGGTAGACGAGATAGCTCCGTTCACCTGAAGGCGAACGATATCCATCGACTCGTCCCACCAATAGAACTCCGGATCTTTCACGGTCCGAGTCTTCGTCTTGCTCGTCAACGCAAAGATTGGCGAGTCACCTTGCGGTTCGCGAAACAAGATCATTTCACGAAAGTCCTTCGGACGTTCATCTGTCGCGAAGTTACCGCTACCTCTAAGTCCAGCAATACCACTCATAATCTTTAGTCCTTACTTGTCGTCTGCTTCCATGATCATCGCCATTTCAGCAAACAAATTCTGTGCACCATTAGGAGCTACTGCTGGCGCTCCGCCCGCGACCGCGGGCGAAAAAGGCATAGGAGCAAAGTTTCCAGCCATCGCTGGCTGCTGCACCACAGGCTTCTGGCCCATTAACCGTGCTTGCGCCTGAGGCAACCGCCCCAACTGCATCACAGCCAACTGGCCAATTTGCTGAATACGGGTCTTACGATCCATATTCGGATACATCTTTGCTACCTGCGCACCGATAGTCTGCACCACTTGTGCATCGGTTCCCTTTTGAAGCTCCGGCCACGCCTGCCAAAATTCCTGCGCCGCTTCATCGTTGCGCCGCTGTGCAGCAAGCACCCCATGAATAGTCGGAGGAAGATTTTGGGCGATAACCCCTAGAACATTCTGCGTGATCTCCATATGCAACTTGGCCATCAACTTAGGAATAGCTGTGCCGGGATCACTATCGAGAGCTACCCGTTCTTCATCGTTAAGCGCGTAGACCTTTTCAGCCAACGCACCCTCTAGCACTTGCCGATGCTCTTGCACCGCCTTTGCCAGCGACTCGAACTGCTGCCCTTCACCAGGTGCGTCGACCACTGCCTGCGCCTGAGCGCCCGCTAGCGTATCCTGCCCCTGTCCGGCCACCGCCGCTGGTGCTACCACCACCGGCGCTTGAACCGTTCCGTCAGCAGCAACTACCACCCCCGGCAATGCAGCGGCCACTGCGGGCGGCTCCACGACCGGAGGTTGTACTGTCTGCGCCGGAGGTTCAACCACCTGAGGTTGCTCCTGCGTCGTGCCAGTTCCTTCGTCAGTCGAGACTTCTAGTCCCATACTAACGATGTCTTGCTCTACGGCATCGAGGTCGCCCTCTCCACCATCAAATTCATTCGCTGTCGGCGCCGAGGCTGCCGGGGTCGAAGTCCCCGGCGCCGCCTGCGTCTGTTCGGCTACCTGCTGCGTCTGTTGGTCGGCCATCTTCATTCTCCGTTAAGCTCTCTACCATTGCGGCGGCATTACTTAAAAGCGTAGCCGGTAAATTCAACATAGTCCTAATACCGGCTACTTCGCCTTTCATAAATTCTTGCTGAGCTAGCGTCGCGTTACCTTCTGGCTCACCAAGCGGTAGGAGCATAACCTTGTTGGTGCGCTGCGTAATCTGGTCCTGCAGCAACACGCACAGCATACTCCAACCCTTACTTTCCAGCAAGGCCCCCAACGCCATGTTCTGTTGACGGGCCTCTGCTAACCTCTCCTCAAAGTCGCTATCCGCATTCATCCCGCAACCCCCATTCCATTCATTTGCTTCGGCTGAGGGCCAGGACTAGTACCGCCCAAACCCCGGCCAGGCACTGCATTACCTGCGGTCATCGCCGCCATCAGTTGCTGATCTGGCGTCACCTGCAACTTAAAGCGAGAGATATTCTTTAAGCCTGTAAGTTGCGCTACCCAATCAAAAATTCCCACCATATCGTAACCCATCATCAGTTGCGGGAAGTTGCGCATCTGCCCCATCAACTCGCGCCACAGGTTCGCTTGAGCAAACCTATCAATCGGCAACGTACCATCCACAGCCACAAAGTCATAACTCCCCGCAATATTTTCAGGGTTAACATCAATAAAAGCTGGGCCCGCGTTCGCCAGCAAATCCCCGGCAATTTTAAACTTCATCTCCGCATCATAATATTGCTGCGTGTTGCTAAGCAGTATCTGCGACAACGGATCAAACCCCACCACACTAAACCACTCAGCTGTGGTCTTGAGCCTATTTGTGCCAAAGCTAGTAGAAGTTCTAATCTCAGTAGCCGTCTTGCGTCCAGCCCCTCCAAGCATTCCAAGGATCTGATCATTAATACCTACCGTACGTTCACCTACTCCGATCATTGTCTGGAAATCCCGCAGATGGTTCTGCGTCACATCCCCTATCGTCATCTGTGACCAGGACATTTTCGTGTCCGTTCCGTAGGCTTCAGGCTTTAGCCTAATCACACCCCCCGGTAACGGATTAAGCACGTCCTTCATCACCACTCGACTGGGATCAACAATAATCCGATTATTAAGTGCAGCCCTCACATTAAAGAAATGTGAATTAATCAGCCAATCAATCGTATGCTGTACCGGTTCAAGTATCTCGGGATAGCCCCTAGTCGTTAGCCCATAGCCCTCCGGCTCCAGCGGCAGCACCGCCGCCGGGAATTTAGAGTGCATAGCGCCAAGCGGCTGTGCTCCCAGCAATACCTTATAATCACGCGAAATTGTAAAGACCCATTTCTCCGGATATTCACTTGGTGTAAGTCCCCACTCCTTCGGAATGATCTCAATGTAGACCTCAAACCCGTGGACGATCGGCGGATGATCGGTTCCCATCTCACTAACAACATTAGAACCTCCGCCATCATTCAACGTGTCAGGACGCTCTAGCTGTTGCGAACCAAACGACGAGCCCAAACCCTCGGGGCTTCTAGCCGATCCTCTCAACCATTCAGTATTGGTGTAGTAGCCAGCAACTTCCCGCCGCTTGATATCATTCCACCCTAGCGTGAACCTCAACGCCAGATACTCCCCCTTCTGAAAGTCTTTCAGCGGCCACCGGGTATCCCACAGAAAATCCCACGGTTGAATGTTATACAAGCGATTACCTGTGTAGGTGCGCAGCGTCTTGGTCGTAAGTATTTTGTCGGGCTTGCTGCCCACCACCGGCATCCCAAACATATCGACCTGCGGTTGCAAAGCAATAGTACTAACCCTTTCAAACCTGTTTTCCCAATAAGTACCTACCATCCCCACACCATACTTGCCCGCATCATAAAGCCAAGTATAAAGTGGTGCAAGCATCTGCCCTACCAACACCTGATAGTCAATTACTGCCTCCATCGCTTGCACTTGCTGCTGTGTTTCGCCATGCCTACCTGTAAACTGCCAGATCGGATTACGACCAAAGAAGACGCTCGTCAAGTAAGTATGGGCCGCCATCAACACAGCATAGCTATAAGGTATCTGAATAGTAGTATATTCAGGCATTCCTCCATCACGGCTAGCCCTTCGAACAGCGTCTACCTCACGTTCTGGCAAGTAAGCCAGCGCCTTATCTTCTGCTTGCTCCCACTTCTTATGCTTTGTACTAAGCTTGCGCTCACTCTCCAGCACCCGCAATCGGCACTCATTAATAATCTTCTTCGCCATTGGCGAGTCATTTGGTATCTTTTGCGTTAAGCTAGGCATTACGGACACGCTCCAGCATAGGCGAGATCTTCAATCCCACTCTCATCATGATAACCACCATCAGCTAGATTAAATCCGCCGTTTTGCAATTCAGTGGCGCCAATCGCCACCACCTCCAAAACGTCATCATGATCAAGCTTCTTACTTTCCGAAAACCGAATATACTGATCAATTAGCACAGTTTGCCTGCGACGCACAAACAACTGTCGATTGTGCGAAACCCCGTGCAACCCGTCGTGAATGCGCAACTCTTTTTTGCGCTTGTCGATATATTCAGTTATAGCATAGTAAGTGCCCGCCCGCTTCATAGCTTCCCTCAACAGCCAAGCTAGCGTGCGCTGGTAAGCTACAGCCTCAACCACCACCTTACGAACCCGCCATCGCTGCGCCAAACGAAAGAACTCAGCCACCGTCCAGCTCGGATTGTGTCCCCGGCGATAGCTAGTTTCTAGAACGTAAAGCTTTCCTTTATATTTACCAATCACCCCTAACGCTTCATAGTCCCCTTTAGGTAACCCTTTAGCTAACGCATTATCGCTCGGGGGCGGTACCGGATCAATCACCAGTACACAAAACATCTCGTCCAGCGGTGGTTCTGGTTCTTCCTCTCCCACACCAAAGAACTGCAGCCACTCTTCCTTAAATGCCGACAGCTCCAGCGTTATCAGCTTACATTCTTTCTCTCGCGCAAACACCGACAACCGATTGCGTGCAGCGGCGGCGGCATACTCTTCCTGCAGCGTAGCCGTGGGATATCTTTCTTCCCAGTTGCTCTTTCGATCTTCAATCGGCAGGTTTTCAGTTTCTTCTGTCCAGCACCCAAACCTCGCGCTAACAAACTGGGGATCGCGCAACGCCTGCTGACTGATATCATTCGGGTCGAGCGGCGTTTGCAGTATTGCCATCTTTGCGTCAGGCGACTCCGTTGCCGGCGCTAGACTCTCCTTCACAGCCCCCAATATCAAATTGCTGATCTTCTCTCTACCTTCTAAGGAGGCCGAATTTTCTTCATCCACCACGTCATCGACAATGATAAGGTCGGGGCGATAATCGTCAAAATTAAGTCCTCTAACCGAGCCAGTAATGCCCATTCCAGTAATCCAGATCGGATTACCTTCAGTACCATGAATAATCTCCATCTCATCGGTATTCCACTTCGAACCTTTACGAAGCCCGAACGTCCCAGCATAAAGCTGATTAAATTCAATTTGTTTTTGCAGCCACTGAAGACTGCGTGCCGCGTGGCCCTGCGACTTACCGATGTAGAGGATTGTACGCGAGGTGTTGTAAGCTATGCGCTTAGCAGTATAAGTACGCAGCAGCGTTGTTTTAGCCCCGTCGCGATAGACCTGCATATTAACGTATCGCGAATGCGAGTCCAACAAATCCCACATTCGCCGATGGAAAAGTGGCGTAGCTTGCCTAAAAGTCTTCGGGAAAAAAGTCCGCGAAAAAACCACCGAGTCAACAGCACCTAGCTGGACGGCCTCTTGCAAACTCAGAGGGGCCTCATTCACTCTACACCCATCAACTTGTTACACCTCAAATGGCAGCGTGTAATCCGGTTCGTCCACCCCTTAAGAAAGTGCTTCGCATCTGGGTGTGCTTTCGCCCGCCTACGCCTCAGCTCAGTAATTCTAGCCACGGTTTCTACCGCCTTAAACTTCTGCGCCGCCAGTAGCGTCTTAGGGCCAACTCTACCATCAATAGAAACCCCCGTCACAATTTGTAGCCACCGCGCCGCCCTATCAATACCATGCAATAGCCCCGCGTCCATCACAATATAGTCCACCCCGACAGGAAGCTCATCACAATGTAGCGGCCCCCAATACCAAGCATCGAGAATTTCGCGCGCCTCGCTTTGCGTAAAGGTGCGCATGTCAGCTTCACTAACACGCTTTACCTTTCTCCACAGGCAGACTTCATTCGCTGTAATTCCCCAGGTAGTCATTCCTCCGTTATCGCCGGGATCGTTAGAGTAAGGACCCTCATCGGTAAAGATCCATTTATAGATCTGTTCCTTACTAGTTTTCATCAATCACCACCGGATTTAATTCCCTTAATCTCTATTTCTGGACACGCCCAGCCCTTATTAAGTTGCTCTGCCTTAGAGCACCACACATCCTTAAATGTATCCATATCCCGCGGAGTCCACCGATCGTTAACGCGCTCGGCCAGTTCCGTTTGTTTAGCAACCACAGCTAAAATTTCCAGCCTTAATTCAGCCAACGAAGCTTTAATCTCATTCCTTTCAGCACTTACTAGCCAAGTCATGGTTACGACCGCCATTACCAAGCCAACAATCGACGTAGCATCTAGCCACAAGCGTTTAGCGTGTATAGCTCTAAGCTCATCTGCCACCATAGCGCCCCCGTTAAATGTTCGCGAACCGCTTCGGGGTGCACGACCACCTCTTGACGAACCACTTTGGGTGCTCATCTTGCCACCTTGCTATTTCAGGCTGCGCGCCCATAACACACTGCATAGGCGTGAGTTCTTCGCTCGAGAACAACAAATGCTGTTCTTGACAGTGTTTCATATCTACCAGCAAACAAGCAGTCATAACTAGCGTCAGCATTCAGCCTCTCCACACCATTACACCATACGACTTACTGTCAGCTAACCACTCATTCACGTCACAAATAAGTTCACACTCCCCCGGCAAAAAGACCTCCGGATCATAATACTTTACGATCTCCAGCGCCCTCACTCTCCGGCTTGGAAACGCCTTTTGTACTATCGGCAAGTAAAACCCATTAAGCTGATGCCAAGCATCACCACTATGCCGAAGCTTCACCTCGACTACGCAAATTGTATTAGTCGCGAAATCAAAGATTACTCCATCAGTAATTGCCACCCCACGCGAAAGCGAACCCTCAAAGCGCAAAGCTAAATGCGGAAAAAACCCGGGCAGTTGCGTCTCTAGCGCAGAAAGAACTTTCCGTTCGAAGCGCAGCCCGGCGGCTGGGGCCGCCCTGCGCTGAGCCCCCGGCGGTGCCCTATAGCTGAATAGAGGCCGAGCCCAACTCACGGCGCCAGAGCGCCTCTTAAAGTAAGTCGCCGGGGTAAGCCGCCGCTCAGCGCTGAAGGCGCTTTCAGCGCTTCCTTCAGAGCCCGCCGGGAGAAGATTAGGCTGCACCGGGGGTACTCTCCGCTTCAAGCTCAAGGACTTGCGGCACGCCTTGCGCCGCTATGTTGGCCGGAACGAGCGAGAGCGAGCGCATTGCACTCGCGCCGGGTAAAGCTGAAGGTGCCGCACCGCCGACTTGCCGCATCTTCTCCCGGGCTTTCTCAAGCTCATCCCGGCCAACTACTCCGATATTGACGGTCACTTGCTGTGCAGGTCCTTTCGGTCCTACATAGCCACTAGTCGCTAGATTAAGCTTAGCGATATCGAGCAGTTGGCTGAAGGGCATAACGGCGCCCATCTTTTCCAGGCGGGTCTGAATTTCGTCTAGGGCTGTCTCCGCGGCCGCAGCAGTTTTCTCCTTCACCCCGATAAGGGTTGCTACTGTTGATGATTGGAGTTCTTTGCTGTAGGCCGCGGAGCGTTCTGCGTAGTAAGCTTTAAATGAGTCTGAGTTCTTAATAACCGACAACCAAGACTGAGTAACGCCAAACTCTTTGGCAGCTTCACCCAACAACCTGTCAGGGTTCAGCAACATCCAATCGCAAAGCCTGTCATACCACCAGTTGTGGGTTTTAGGTTGAACTTGAGCCAAGAAGCTTACTCTCCTTTTTGCGCAGCGCAGCGAAGCTGCGCTCAGCTCAGCGCCCGTAGGGCGCCGGGCGCGCAGGCTTAGGCCGAGTCTTACTCGGCCGGGGGAACGACTTCTTCATTGATAGGCACCTCAAAAGTTACGGGCTCAACAGGTGCATTAGCTGCGGGGCCCGCCGGATCGGCCCTAGTATTTTCTGCGACCGCTTTTGCGAGTGCAACAGTGTTGGTGTCAAGATCGTTTGCCAGGGCTGCGAGTTCATCGGGATCGCTCCCGTTGGCAACTACATCAGCAATCTTGCTGCGCAAACCTTGAATGAGGTCTACAGCGCTCTGCGTAACGGTTTTGGCTTCGGCGACTTCCTGTCGAAGTCGATCCATTTCGGCTGACATCTTTGGTAGCTCCTCTAAGATGCGTTGAATTACAGAGTAATTGCGGTCGATGTTTGCCAGCACGAGACTGAGAACTTTGTCGCCCATGATTGGTGCTCCGGCCGCCGGGCACGTGATTGTGCGCGGGGACAGAGTGAGAGTGCCCGGCTGTGGAGTCAAGCGAAAACGTCAGAGGGGCCTTTCCTCTTTCCTGTCGGCCGCGAAGTGGCAGCCCGGCGACTGAAAGTCGCCCTGAGCAGGAGCGTTAGCTGGTGGTCAGCTTAGCAATGCGAAGCGTTGATGCGAAGCGTTGCTGGCTCTTGTTATTCAGGGGCGCTTGTTGCTTTTCTGCAAGGGCCTTTGCTATTGAAAGTGGTCGCGGGCCGGAAGTGGAGATAGACAAGAAATCCAGGCCGCCCGCCTGGGGGGTCGGGCGGGCCACACTGTAACACCTGGGCCACACCCCCAGGTCTAGTGCGACAACTTGCCACACCCTTCCGCCTCAATTCAGCCACAATCTCTTGTTAGGTTTGCGATGTGTCACGGGGCATCACCTCGTGGGCGCCCCGTGCCGCAGGCAACTGTGACAAGGGAGATACACTATGGCAGGATTATCACTAAACTTCCGTCTCACATATGACAATGACTGCAACTGGACGCTGTATGACCTGGACGGTCAAGACTCCTGGGAAGCTGGAGACACACCGCGTGGCGAAGTAGCCACAGTGTTGCTGACTCTCAATCTTCCCGAGGTCCAAACCCCTCTGGTCACGGCGACCATACCGCAGATGCAAGGTGATGATGGCAAAGTCGCCACAGTGACAATTGAGTGACACAGGCAAGGGGCTGCACGCAAGTGTGGCCTTTTTGTCGTGGCAGAATTGCAACACCCAGCGGTGCGGCGTTCTGTCACACGCAACCTGGACGCCCGTCGAGCCAATCGCCTTAATTCTGCCGCATTCCTAGGGCATTCTGGTCGTGTTGGCGGGGCAATCCCGCCCCGCTCACCTGATGGAGTAAAATCCTATGGCTGATGCGAATGTTGCTGCCGATACCAAGGAACGTACGACTAAGCGCTCTTTCGTTCTCTCTGACGGAACGGAGGTTTCGCGAGCCACCGCCGACGTCCAATCGGTCCGAGTGATCTTCGTTGAGAACGACCACGTTCTCGACATGAACCTCGACGATCTGGAGCCGGGGGTGCTACGGGCTGCGGCCGCCTTTGGCGTCCTCACCTCAGTGACCAATACGGTCGGCTCGAGCAAACTTTCTCTCGACGAAAAGATCGATGCGGCGCAGGGTCGCTGGGAAGCCCTACAGGGCGGTTCCTGGAGCGCGGAACGCGAAAGCGGACCGGGCAACACGGACCTGGTCGAGGCGGCGGCAAGGGTTCAGGCCGCCAGGGGCAAGCCCTGGGGAGATACCGAACGCGGTGCGTTCGGTCTCCGGCTGAAGAACGAGGAAGTCAAAGGCAAAGACCTGCTAGCGAACCCGACGTTCAAAGCCCAATACGACGCCATCAAGGCTGAGCGCGCGATGGAGCGCGCGAAAGTCTCTGCGGCGAAGGCCAAGACCAACGCCAACACCGACGGCCTTGACGGGCTGCTCGGCTAAGAAGAAAGGCTCCAGCGTGCAAACGCTGGAGCTTTTTGCGTTCTAACGCGAAGCGTTGGCTGAAAAGCACGCATAAATCGGCGCGAAGCGCTGATTGGCCTGATTTTCGCTGATTGGCCTAGTAGGCGACGGGGCGGCATCCCCTCCCATAGAGGCGCCCATGCCCCCCACCCTTCCTTATATATAATTTTTTTTTTAAAATAGAAGAGATAGAGAGGGAGAGGACCTCCTTAAGGG